>Ga0209281_1000750_pt1 | contig 31310 bp, 25 predicted proteins | sample MedtruBG_FD_187514 | JGI IMG/M metagenome (GOLD analysis project Ga0209281, IMG submission 187514) | Root nodule microbial communities of legume samples collected from California, USA - Medicago truncatula BG (SPAdes) (version 2) | ecosystem: Host-associated > Plants > Roots > Nodule | place... | reverse complement strand
AATGTTTTTATATAAAGAGGAGATAAAGAAATGAAAGAAGTAGTTCAATTTTTACAAGCTAATCCAGTTCAATATTTAGCAACAGTAGGCCGCGATGGTAAAGCGAAATGTCGCCCATTTATGTTTTGTTTAGAACAAGAAGGAAAGTTATGGTTTTGTACAAACAATACTAAGGATGTTTTTAAGGACATGGAAGCAAATCCAGAAATAGAGATATGTGTTTCAAGCCCTGAATATGCTTGGATTAGATTAAATGGAAAAGCTGTATTTGAAAATAATATGGTAGTTAAAGAAGCCTGTATGCTAAATCCTATTGTAAAAGGAACATATCAAGAAGCTTCAAATCCAATTTTTGAAGTATTCTACTTAACAGATGCAAAAGCAGTTATCGCGGATTTTTCTGGTAATCCACCCAAGGAATATGCTCTATAATTAAGTAATGATTAAAGCCTAAGAGAGATAAAAAAATATCTTTGTAAATATAAAAATTAGTCTTGGAATGTGTTGCATTTCAAGGCTGTTTTTATTTAAGAATAAAAGGATAGTTTCAATTATTTCCTATAAAAAATACTCAGAATTAATTTATGACATAGACTTTACCATAATTTACAGTAGCTATTGAAATAAAGATAAATAAAAACTTTGAAATGATAAACTATAGATAAAATTATAATTCATTCGTATATTTTGTATAAAAAAAGATACTTATTGTAAAAAATAGCATTGATTAATGTTGTTATATTAATTTCTACACACAATTTAAATAAAAAATTTAAAATAGAAATGGAGCAAAGAAAATGAATGAGACAATAAAAAATATTATGAATAGAAGAAGTATTCGTAAGTATAATGAAAAACAAATTAAAGATGAAGAATTGCAAGCAATATTAGATGCAGGTAGATTTGCACCAAGTGCAATGAATCAGCAGTCATGGCATTTTACAGTAGTACAAAATAAAGAAGTACTTAAAAAAATAATTCAAGGAATAAAAACAGTTTTTCTTAATTCAGGAAATAAGAACTTTGAAGATAGAGCAAAATCAGATGACTTTAACCCTTTTTACAATGCACCTACACTTATCATAGTATCAGGAGATGAGAAGGCAATAGCTCCACAAAATGATGGTAGTTTGGCATTAGAAAATATGTTTCTTGCTGCTGAATCATTAAATATAGGATCTTGCTGGATTCATGCTTTAAATTCTTTATTTGGTTCAGAAGAAAGTAAGGAATTAAAAAAAGAACTAGATATACCAGAAGGATATAATCCAGTAGGATCAGGAGTGTTTGGATATAAGACTGTTGATTCGCCAGAACCTGCACCAAGGAAAGAGGGAACTGTTAATATAATTAAGTAATAAGAGAATTATATTAATGAAATTATAAAAATGCGAGGAAAAATATTTTAATCAAGACACACTATTAGTAAATATATATTAGAGATACTATTAATTATAATCAAAGCACAAATAGGATATTTATTACCTAATTGTTCTTTATTTATATTACCATTCTGGACTTACTAATGAAAATTACCTAACCACTTTGAACAAACATGTATTTATTGAATATAAATTACTCTAAATAGGCATTTCTTAAGCCTATTTAGAGTATATAAATCCGTTCTGAATTTTTTCAGTTAATATTGAAGTAACCTCGGGAGTTATTTCATAAAATTTATTTTGCTCTAATACTCCCATAATACCGCATACGATAAAAGATATAACACTCTTGGCTATAATGGGTGAGATATTTTTATCTATGGTCTTTTCTATAAGTCTTTCAATTGTTCGTTGCTTAATTTTATAAAGGGCTAAAGAATGTTTTGGTGAGTTAAGGAATGGAATGTATAGATCTTTATTCTCACTAAAGATTAACATTATTTTTTCCATTATTTCAGGAAGGTGATTCACTAATTCAGTGAAGTCATATGGATTCATCACATCTATAGTTTTATTAACGACATTATTCATTAAGCCGTCTGCACAATCATAAATATCTCTGTAATGTAAGTAGAAGGTACTCTTGTTAATATCAGCTTTTTCGCATAATTCTTTTATTGTAATTTCTGTAATATCTTTATTTGATAACAATTTAGTTAAAGCAGCTTGAATGGCCTGCTCTGTTTTTCTTATTCGTCTATCTTTCATAATGATTCCCCTTTAATGGACAAATTTAGCATTTTAGTTTATTAACAGACTTATACATTAATATTGATTATTGTATAAGTGACTATATATTTCTATAATAGACAAGTGTCTATATATAGATAATAGTTAACTATGCGTATTATGTCAATAATTTATGTGTAAGAAGAATATAGTTAAATAATTGTACAATTACTTGAAGATTTTTTTGCACCACTTTGATAACAACACTTATTTTTAGATTAATTGTAGGAGGAGTTTTATGAAAAAAAGAAAGATTATATTACTATTATTTTTGAGCATATCAGTTAATGTACTTACAGGATGTGCCACAGTATCAACTTTAACCGGAGATAAATTGGTAAAGCAAGGTACCAGTAATTTAACTATTCAATCAAATGTAGATATGACAGATATAAACATAAATTCTCAAATACCTGGGAAAGTTAAAGAAGTGAAGGTTAAGGAAGGAGATAGCGTAAAAAAAGGTGATGTATTACTTATCGTTGATAGTGATACATTAGCAGCTCAGCAGTCTCAAGTCAAAGCACAAATAGAGACAGCTAACGCTCAACTAAATGCTGCAAAAGCCGCAAGGGATGCTGCAAGTGCAAAGCTTGAGTTAGCTCAAAATGGTGCAAGGCCGGAAGAAATTGACCAGGCTAAAGAAGGATATGAACTTGCTAAAGTAACTTTTGATAGATTAAAAGTTTTATATGAAGAAGGTTCAATTCCCAAATCTGATTTAGATAATGCAGAAACACAAATGCAGGTAGCAAAGGATAAGTATGATATTGCGCAAAGTGGTGCTAGAGATGAAGATATAAAAGCTGCTAAAGCTCAGGTAGATCAAGCTAATGCATCTGTTGAGGCAGTGCAAGGGCAGATTAAGCAGGCTCAGGCAGCACTTGAAGGTGTGAATGTCAATATTAATAATGCCACAGTAGTAGCACCCGAAGATGGAGTAGTAACTCAATTAAATGTTGATCCAGGAGAACTAGTATCAACGGGGATGCCGCTAGTCGTAGTGACCGATATTAGCAAACCATCAATATTATGTAATGTAAGAGAAACGGATCTTTCTAAAGTTGATCTAGATCAAGAGGTTTCAGTGAAAATTCCTACATACAAAGATGAAGTATTCAAGGGAAAAGTTACTAAAATTAATAAAAACGCGGATTTTGCCGTAAAGAGGGCAACAAATGATAATGGAGAATTTGATATATTATCCTATGGTGTTAAGGTTGAATTAGTAAATATGGATAAGCCACTACGTGCAGGAATGACAGCCTTTGTTGAATTTGGAAAGTGATGTGAGAGTAAAGATGAAAGAAGCAGTTGTTAAGCTTAGGAATTTTTTTTCAAGACATAAAGAAGTTACGATTTCTGTTTTATTACTTTTATTAATACCTTCTATCTCCAGCTGTATTTTAGGATATACATATGGTGCCCATCTAGTAAAAAATATTCCTACTATTATTGTAGATCATGATAATTCAACCTTAAGTAAAAATTTTGTGAATCAGATAAATACAAATGAAGTTTTCAACGTGACTAGCTATAGCGATAATAACGATGATGTAAAAGCAGCTATGGACAGGGGAAGCGTAGTTGTAGGAGTTATTATTCCAGAAAAGTTTTCTAAGGATTTACTTGATGGAAAAGCGCCTAAAATTATGATTTTTTACGATGGAGCTCAAATGTCAGCAGTTAGCGCGGCAAAGACAAGAATAGCGGAAATATTAGGAACAATTAAGGCAAGTTATTTGATAAATGTAGGAGAGGGGAAACTTGGTTTAATGCCCGAAGTAGTTAAAAATAATATTATGCCAATACAATCTAATTCTATACTTCTTGGAAATCCTACGAAAAGTACAGCAAACTTTATAATTCAAGGGATGTTAATTGGAGTTGCTCAAGTAGGAATAATTGTACTTGGAGTATTAATTATAAAAGAAAAAGAAAATTATCTTTTAGTAATTCCTAAGAGTATTGGATTTGGATTGATAGGAGCAATTTCTATTTTATTAGCTCTAGTAATACAATTTAAATATTTTCAAATGCCTTATAAAGGATCAATTTTGGCGGCAATTACATTAACTACATTGTTTAGCATAACAATTATAAATTTAGGAATCATATTTAATTTAATTTCTAAAAATAAGTTATCAGCTGTTAACACTTCAAGCATGATAATTTCGAGTACAGTTTTACTTTCAGGTTATACATTTCCACTAATGACTATGCCAGATTTATTCAAAAATATATCAAGATTTATTCCTTTTTTATATTACGGAACTCCAATGAGAGATTTATCACTTCTAGGACTAGATTTTAAGGACATTTTGCCACAGCTATATAGTCTTATACTATTTATGATTTTAACGTGGTTTGCCATACTAATTTTGTCATTAATAAAGAGATTTCTAAGAAGTGATTTTTTATTGAAGAATGAATTATGGAATAAAATTATACTTAGGAGGAATAGAGATGAGAATTCTAAAGTTCATAGCTAGAGATAAAAAGAGTATCATATCACTCAGTTTGATGCATATAGCTGTAGTAGTATTTGTATGTTCTATTTTTAGTAAAATTTATATTGAAAATATTCCTTTTGGTGTAGTTGATATGGATAACTCGTCTTTATCAAGAACTGTAATACAGCAGCTTAAAAATAGTCCAGGGCTAAATATTAATTATTATGCAGACTCTCAAGGAGAGCTTGAAGAAGCAATAAAAGAAAAGAGAGTTAGCGGGGGAATAGTTATTCCCAAAGATTTTAATAAAGATGCTGTTAAAATGAAATCTCCTACTCTTGCGTTACTGATAGATGAAACCAATATGGTTGTCGGGAGCAGTATATATGCTTATGGCAGCACTGTAATAGGAACTTTAAATGCAAGCTTTCAGCTAAATGTATTTCAAGGAAAAAATATGTTGCCAGATATAGCAAAGAAGACAATTACAAGTTTTTCATATGGTGAACGTATACTTTATGAGACTCAGCTCTGCTATATGAGATATTTAATGTATACTCTTATACCATATTTAATCCAAGGTACTTTTCTAATGACGTTTCTAGTACCAACATTAATTGAGAATAGAAAGAAATTAAATATAATTAATATAAAATCCAAAGATGGATTAAGAAACATGATGGTTCTTTTTACAAGAATCCTAATGATAATAATTGTGACAATTATATCAAGTTTTATAGGGTTATGCATTTTAGATAAATTCTTTGGGTTACCACTTAGAGGAAATATATTTGAATATTTTGCTCTAATGTTTATATTCCTTATTGATATTACAGCTATGGGATTTCTATTTGGAGCTTTGATTGATAATGTAATATATTTCGTTCAATTCTTTAGTATGATAAGCATAGTTACTTTTTTAACTAGTGGGGTTCCATTTCCAGAATATATGATCCCAAAGGGGCTAACTACAATTATTAATAGTTTATGGCCATTTATGAATGTAGCTTTACAATTCAAATGTTTAAACTTAAAGGGAATAGGTTGGGCTATTATTTTACCATCTATAAAAAATGGGATACTATATGCCTTAGCATGGTTTCCTATAGGCTTAGGATTATATTTTTCTAGAATTATATTGTATAAATATAAAAATAAAAGAATGCTTGACTTAAAAGATACAGAAGTTAGTTGGATAGAGCAAGCTGTTTAATTAGCGTTAGACTCTAATTATATTAAAAAACAAATTGGTTAGTTTAAAATTTACAAAATTATAAATTTGGAATGCAGGTGAATAATGATGAAGAAAAATATAAAAAGAATAGCTGCAATAGGAATTGGTTTAAGTATAATGAGTGGAAACATAGTAACAGCTCTTGCAGCAGAAACAATAGATAATTACGAAAGTATCACAAAGCAAATAATAACCGAAGAAAATGATTCAATAACGAGTGGACAGGCTATTGCTAATAAGCCAATTCTTACTTTGGAGCAAGTTATAAATGCAGCTATAGATAATAGTGATAGGCTAGCTTTAAAATCAAAAGAAATAAAAATGTACAGAGACAAAATGAAGCTTCAAGAAAAGATAAGCGACTTTTATGATAGTATTGATCAAAAAGTATATGATTTTCCTTATGATAAGCTTGAACTTCAGGTAAAACAAGCAGATCAATCAAAAGGATTCCTAAAAGATCAGATAGCAGATGATATAACAAGTAAATACAATGCAATTATTTTAAAGCAAATGGATATTGCAAAATCAAGAACAAATTTAGAAATTAAAACTAAAGAATTAAGCACTATAAAAACAAAAGTAAAAATAGGAATGGCTACAGAAAACCAGCTATATGATAAAAATATCGAGATTAATTCTTTGCAAAATGACATAACAGCAAAGGAAGATTCCTTAAAAAATAATATAGATTATCTAGGAGTGATAACTAATTTAAATATATATAATTATAATTTAGATACTAGCGCTAGTTATGAAACTTTTAAAATAAATGGATCAACAGATGAGTATTTTGATAAGAAAATAGATAAATTTTTAAAATATAATGATAAAATGCTAGATCTCACAAAAGATTATTTAGATGAACTGAAAGATGATGGAATAAAAGATATTATAAATGATGATATTCCACAAATACCAGATAAAACAAAATTCGTTTCTATAGATCAAGAGAATGGTACAGCTACTTTTAATTCTAGCGGATATGCGTTATCACTTATAGATTATTTACAAAAGCAACAAATATTTTTAAAGAAATTAGATGCATATGGATCCTATTTAGATGGAAAATACAACATGGAAGAAGGTAAAGTTAAATTAGAGGATTCAAGAAAGAAACTTAAGAATGGATTAAAAGAAGCCTATTCAACGCTTATTGATTTAGAAAACAAAATAAATACATTAAATGAGCAAATTAAATCAACTAACACAAAACTAAGATATGCGAAATCTCAAGTAGACATAGGAATGATGACAGAAAACAACTACAAGGCTCAAGTGCTGAAAAGTGAGGATTTAGATACTTCTTTAAGAAATTTAATAAATACTTATAACACTTTAAAGAATGCAATTCAAAAACCTTGGATATTAAGTAGCAAGTAAGAAATATATAATTATAATAATTTTAAGAAATTTGAAGCATAAGTGAAATAGTAAATTATCTAAAGTTTGTGTTATGCAGTGAAATGATATTTATATACCATTGAAATAGAAAATATGTTGAACAATATATGTATTTAATGTAAAATATTATGGTATTTTGAAATGGGGGATGGGAGTATGATAAAAGGTCTTTTGAAAAAAACATTGGCTCTTGGGATATTAGCTACTTGTTTAGTGGCATTTAATCCTATGAGAGCAAACGCTGAGTGGAAACATGATTCTACGGGATGGTGGTATACTGAAGGAAATTCATTTTCTATAGGTTGGAGGTATATCGATAAAAATTGGTATTATTTCTATCCAAATGGATATATGGCAAAGAGCACAACTATAAATGGACATTATCTAAATGATAATGGAGCATGGGTAGATACAGCAGTTCAGTCGCAAAATATAACAGTTGTATATCCTTCAAATTGGATTAAAGCACCTTTAACTAGTTTAGATACTTGTTATTTGTTAGATAGTAAGGGGACTAATGTAAACTTAGTGTTAGAAAATATGCAGGGCTTATCAGAAGAAGAGTATAATAAATTATCTGATCTAGATGTAAAAACTAACTTAGGCGTAGACAATATAATGGTTAAAGAACAAGAATTTAATAATAATAAATCAAGAGTAACCAAATACTACAGAGTATCTAATGGCGTAACTATTGAAACATATCAGGTTACTTTTATAAATAACAATACTGCTTATATATTTACGATCATTGGACGAGATAAAATTTCTGATGAAAATATGTTATCTTTCACTAAAATGTTGAACTCAGTTAAGTTTGCGAATTAATATAGGGATAATAAAAAATAATAGACCAATATTCAGGTCTATTATTTTCCAGGTATATGTGTTCTTATTAATTCTGCTGGAGATAATATCTTATCTATAACTTCAACGGGAAGTATTTGTTCTTCTAATAAAATTTCTCTAATAGTTTTTCCGGTAGCTAAGGCTTTTTTTGATATAAGGCTGGCTTTATCATAACCTATATGGTGAACTAAAGAGGTTGCAGAAACTAAAGAGTTTTCTATGTTTTCTAAACATCTATCCTTGTTCATCTGTAATCCATCTATACACTTCTCTTTGAAGATCATAACGCTTTTATCAAGAAGCTCCAAAGATTCCAATAAGCATTCTGCTATAAGTGGAGTAAATGCATTTAGTTCCAATTGCCCCATAGAGCTTGCCATAGTAATAGCGCTGTCATTAGAAATTACTCTTAAGCTTACCTGTGCAACCATTTCGGGAATAACAGGATTTACCTTTCCAGGCATAATTGTTGAACCAGCTTGCATATTAGGAAGCATTATTTCTCCTATCCCTCCTCGAGGACCAGAATTTAAAAGTCTTAAGTCATTTGATATCTTAAGAAGGTTTACGCTGCAGGATTTTAATAATCCTGATGTTTCAACAAATATATCGCAGTTTTGTGTAATGTCCATAGGATAGTCAGATCTTGCTATTCCTAGACCAGTAAGAGTTTGAATAATGTCTGTCATCATAAACACATATTTGTTTGTGGCATTTAACCCTGTTCCTATAGCAGTACCTCCTAGATTAATTTGTCTTAATCTTTCTTCAACTTTGTATATTCTCCATCTGTCTCGTTCTATTGCTTTTGAATATGCTCCAAAACCTTGCCCAGCTGTCATTGGCAGTGCATCCATTAATTGAGTTCTTCCAAGTTTTATAATATCTGAGAATTCATTTTCTTTCATTTGAAGAGCTTCCTGTAAACTTGATAAGGAATTACTTAACTTTCTAATTAACTTTATTGCAGCAATTCTAAGTGCAGAAGGATAAACATCATTAGTTGATTGTGACATATTAACATGGTTAAGGGGATGTACTAAATCATAATCTCCTTTAGTACCGCCTAATAGTTCAATTGCCCTATTAGCAATAACTTCATTTACATTCATATTTGTTGAGGTACCTGCTCCACCTTGGAAGGCACTTATTTCAAATTCATCATTAAATGTTCCTTCTATAACTTCCTCACTTGCCTTTATTATTGCATCAGCTTTTTCAGGAGAAAGTAATTTTAGTTTCTTATTTGTCATTGCAGCAGCTTTTTTAATAAGAGCTATCTCTTTTACCAGATTTAAATTTACACTCTTACCGTTTAAATCAAAGTTTTCTAAGGCTCTTGCTGTATTTATTCCGCTATATGTAGAGTTATCTATATTCTTTTCACCTAATAAATCTTGTTCTAATCTATAATTCAAAGTAACCACTCCTTTTTATAAATGAAGTTCTTAATACACTTCTTAAATTTATACTTAAGAATTATTTTGCAATATACATCTTAATATTTTATATTATAATAGAAGAAGCTACTTAAAAGAATACTTAATGATTAAAATTAATTCAAAAGGAGTAATAATATGAGTTTAAATACAACACCATCTGGAGAAAGAGTACATATTGCTCTGTTTGGAATGACAAACGCAGGAAAATCCAGTATTATAAATGCACTTACAAATCAAGAAATTTCTATTGTTTCAGATGTAAAGGGGACAACTACTGACCCTGTTTATAAGGCTATTGAAATTCTACCTATAGGACCATGTATGATTATTGATACGGCAGGGCTTGATGATGAAAGTGAATTAGGAGAATCAAGAAAAAAGAAAACTCTTGAAGTACTAGTAAAGACAGATGTCGCATTAGTAGTGGTAGATAGCACAGTTGGAGTTACTGAAAATGATATAGCTATAATAAATCAAATAAAGGAAAAGAAAATACCTACGATTTGTATTTTTAATAAGGCAGATGAGAGAAACCTTACAAAAGAAGAACTAGATAAGATAGAAAAGGAAATTGGTACTACTGTTGTTTCAGTTTCTGCTTTAAATAAAAGCGGTATAGATGAACTTAAGCAAAAAATCATAAATGTAATACCAGACAATGAAGATAAATTCAAGCTAGTAGGAGATCTTATAAGTCCTGGGGATATAATTGTTCTTGTAACCCCTATTGATAAAGCAGCACCTAAAGGAAGGTTAATTCTTCCACAGCAGCAGACTATAAGAGACATAATTGAAAGTGATGCCATAGCTATTGTGACAAAAGAACATGAATTAAGAGAAACTCTTGAAAACTTAAAGAAAAAGCCAAGGCTTGTTATTACTGATTCGCAAGTATTTTTAAAGGCTTCAGCAGATACACCTAAAGATATAATGCTTACATCATTTTCAATATTACAAGCAAGATACAAGGGTGATCTTATTGAGCTTGTAAAAGGTGCTAAAGCAATAGAAAGTCTTGAAGATGGGGATAGCGTGCTAATTTCAGAAGGTTGCACTCATCATAGACAGTGCGATGATATAGGAACCGTGAAAATTCCAAGATGGGTACGTCAAATGACTGGAAAGCAAATTAATTTTGAATATTCTTCTGGAAATTCATTTACTGATGATGTCAAAAAATTTAAACTTATCATTCATTGTGGCGGCTGTATGTTAAACAGAGCAGCAATGCTTTCAAGAATTGATAATGCTGTTAAGCATGAAATTCCGATTGTTAATTATGGAGTGCTAATAGGATATGTTCAAGGTATTTTGGAAAGAGCTCTTGAGCCATTCCCATTAGCGAAAGAAATATATGATGGCGATTTTATCTAATATATTAAAAAGTCTATGAGCTTTATTTATATAAATTTTAGTTATAAAGTAATTTTATAACTAAAAGTAAGACCTAAAAGATTAAATTTAGAATCTTTTAGGTCTATTTTTTATAATGATTTGTAACTTTATCTTAATTGAATATTGATAAAGAAGTTATCTTTTGTACTCTATGAGCATAATAACATTTACGCCGTAATTACCATGGTTCATGCTGTAGTTATCATAATTCATGCCATTATTACATATCCTTGAGATTTTTTACAGCAATGCTTATGACAAGATTTATGATACTTTTTCACAGCTCATTTTGCCTTTGTTAATTATTATCTTTTGTTATAGTACTAATATATTAAACATAATTAAATTTTGTTACATTAGAAAATATAAAATTGGTAAAATTATTTTTGCACTTGGAATAAAATGGAGCTTGTTTATGAAACAATACTTTAATTACAATATGTGGTATAATTAATAAGTTATGATTATCTGTCGTAAAGCTGATAAGTAAATATTCAAATTAAGATGCATAAGATATAGGTTTTTATGTCAGGGATTAGGGGGTAGAAAAATGAAAATAAAAATTTTGAAAAAAATGTTATTAAGTGTTATTGCAGTAGCAGCAATCTTTGCAGTAAATCCAGTAACAGCACATGCTGAGTGGAAAAAAGATAGCAAAGGCTGGTGGTATGCTAGCGGAAACTCATTCTACAAAGGGTGGAAACAAATCGATGGCAGATGGTATTATTTTGACAGTAATGGATACATGGTACACGATCGTTATGTCAATAACTATTATTTAAATAGCCAAGGATATTGGGATGCATCAGTAGCAGCATTTTCAGTAAAATACCCATCAAATTGGGCTAAATATACAGATGCATCAGGAAGAACTCTTTATTATTTGGATGATAAAGGAACTTGCGTGAATTTAGTAATAGGAACTATTCAAGGGCAATTTAACAAAGATTATGTTGATGCAGCTGTTAAAAAAATAAAGAGTGACTTAGGTATTGATAAAGTGGATATTTCACAACAAGTAATCAATGATAAAACAGTAGATGTATTTGATTATAAATTTAAGAGTAGTCAAATAAATTCTTTGCTTCAAGTACATCAAGTGATTTTTCATAACAATAATCAAGTATATGTATTTTCCATTGGTGGAGTAGAAAGTATTTCTAGCGAAAATATGAATTCTTTTAATGAGATGCTTAAAACAGTTGAATTTAAATAAATGGATATGTTTATAATTTGGTATCAAAATTAAATATTCAATAAACTTAAAGCACAATTAAGAACCTTGATTTCCTGATTGTGCTTTAATTTATATAGAAATGAAATGTGTTACATTGAAATATAATGGTTGTACATTTTGTATAAGTAACTTCTTTAAAATTTTTATTACAAAATTATATTACATAATTGGTTTTTATTTATTCGTATGTAATATATATCAAGAGAATTAGGTAAACTAATAATAAGTATTAAATAAATAAGTTTTTGATAAATACAAAATAGATTGTTAGCATATACCATGTATTTGCTCATTACTGCAATGAAGACGGGGGATATACTACTTACTATTAATATAAAATTAAAAAAAATTATAACTTATTAACCGTTTAATTTCATGTGAATGGCAAACATGCTTTTGCCTTGACAACGCTATTAGATTATGGAATGATAATTAAGCACAAAAAACTACTGATGGATTAATCAATGTTTTTTACAAAGGATAAATTAGTTGAAGATTAAAAAAATATATAAAGATTATACAGAATAAATAAGAAAGAGATATAGGAATATTTTTAGGTAAGATTATCTTTAAACATCTTTTTCTGAATTAGCAAATTACAAGTTTAATCTATATAATAGTAACATACTAAAAAATTTTTAGAGAAGGTTAATGGGTAGTATGAAAAAAGTGAACGAGGCTTTTAGTGATTATGAATCTAGTGGGAACATAAATACTGCAATTATAAAATCTGTAACTTTACGTAAAAGAACTAAAATATTAGAAATGGAGATAAGTTCAGATAATTATATTGAAATTGGAGAAATTGAGAGTTTTAACAAATTTATAAGAGAAAAATTTGACTTAAGTGATTCTAAAATTACTGTGAAGTATGCTGATGGAGTAGCTATAAGACCAATAGAAGAGGAATTAAAGAATATTGTATATTCAATGTCAAATAAATATCCAGCATTAAAAGCAGCTGTTAACAACAGTGAGTATGAAGTGATTGGAAATACAATAAATTTTAATTTTAAAATTCCAGTATCCGGTTTTTTAAAAACTATGTCATATGATAAAGAAATTAATAAAGTTCTAAAATATATGTATGACAAGCAATATAATATAAATTTTGTTGATAAAATAAACAGTGAAGAATTAGAAAAGATAGAAGAAGATAAACGTGCAAATGAAATGAAGGTTCTTAAAGAACTTAAGACCACTCAAAGTAGTAATATGCCTGAAATGCCTAAAAAAGTTGAAGAAAACAAGCAAGAAGTAAAGGCAGAAGGTGATGGCAAAAAAGCAGGTAATGCATTCTTAATTGTAGGGAGAAATCCGAACATTAAGGATCGTATAGTAAAGATTAATGACATAACACCAAATGAGGGAAGAGTAGCCATAGAAGGTGAAATATCTAATTTAGAAGCTAAGGAATTAAGAAGTGGAAAAACATTAGTTTCTTTTGATTTATATGATGGATCGAATTCTATGACATGTAAGGTGTTTTGTAAACCTGGGGATGATGTTGAAGTATTGCCTAGACTTAAAAAGGCCAAGGGTGTTAGACTTGCTGGTAATGCGGGTTATAGCAATTTTTCTCATGAGGTTGAGTTTATTGCAAATACAATAATTGAAATAGAGGGCAGAAAAAGAGTACAGAGGATGGATAATTCAGAGGTGAAGAGAGTTGAGCTTCACATGCATACACAAATGAGTCAAATGGATGCCATGTCTAGTGCTAGTTCTTTAATCAAAAGAGCTATGAGCTGGGGGATGAAATCTATTGCCATAACTGATCATGGAGTTGTGCAGTCATTTCCTGAAGCACATAAACTAGTCGGAAGAAATAATCCTGATATGAAAGTTATATATGGAGTTGAAGCTTATTTAGCTCCTGATAAAAAGCCATCTGTAACAAATATCAAGGGTCAGAGTATTGATACTACATATTGTGTTCTAGATTTAGAAACTACAGGATTTTCTCCTGTAACAGAGAAAATCACAGAAATAGGAATCATGAAAATCAAGGACGGAAAGGTAGTAGATAAATTTAGTACCTTTGTAAATCCTAAAAAGCCAATTCCACCTAGAGTTGTTCAGGTTACTAACATAACAGATGATATGGTAAGAGATGCAGAAACTATAGATAAGGTGTTTCCTAAGATGTTGGAGTTTATTGAAGGAAGTGTCTTAGTTGCTCACAACGCTGAATTTGATATTAACTTCTTAAAGCATAATGCAAGAGTTTTAGGCTATGAGTTTGATTTTACCTATGTAGACACCTTGCCCCTTGCACAAGAAATTTTCCCAGAATATAAGTCTTATAAACTAGGGAGAATTGCTAAAAACCTTGGCATAAAGGTGGAGGTTGCTCACAGAGCTTTAGATGATGTTGATACTACTGTTAAGGTATTTAACATAATGATTGAAATCCTAAAGGAAAGGGGAACAGAAACCCTTGAGGATATCGAAGTATATGCTTCTGATGAGGAAAGTAAGAAGCAGGCGTATAAAAAAGTTAAGACAAATCATGCAATAATTTTAGCCAAGAATTCGGAAGGTTTAAAGAATCTATATAAACTTGTATCATATTCGCATTTAGATTATTTTTATAAAAAACCACGTATATTAAAGAGTATGTTTAAAAAATATTCAGAAGGATTAATTATCGGAAGTGCCTGCAGTGAAGGGGAGCTGTTTCAAGCAATTTTACTTGGAAAATCTGAAGAAGAAATAGAAGAGATTGCAAAGTTCTATGATTATTTAGAAATCCAGCCTCTAGGTAATAATGATTATTTAGTAAGACAGGAGCAGGTACCGAATAAAGATTATCTAAAAGAGATTAATAAGAAGATAATAGCTTTAGCAGAAAAATTAAATAAACCTGTGGTAGCAACAGGAGACGTTCATTTCTTAGACCCAGAAGATGAGATATACAGGCGTATATTAGAAGCAGGACAGGGCTTTAAAGATGCTGATGACCAGGCTCCATTATACTTAAGAACTACAGAGGAGATGCTTGAGGAATTCTCTTACTTAGGAAGAACAAAGGCTTATGAGGTTGTTGTTACAAATACCAATAAGATAGCAGAGATGTGTGAGCAGATTAGTCCTATTTCGTCAGAGAAATGTCCTCCACACATTGAAGGTTGCGAACAGACAATTAAAGATATAGCTTATGATAAGGCCCATGAGCTTTATGGAGATCCTCTTCCAGAGATCGTTCAGGCAAGACTCGATAAAGAGTTGGATTCAATTATAAAAAATGGATTCTCCGTAATGTATATTATAGCTCAAAAGCTCGTATGGAAATCCAATGAAGATGGATATTTAGTAGGTTCCAGAGGATCAGTTGGTTCCTCTTTTGTAGCCAATATGACTGGTATTACAGAAGTAAATGCTCTGCCGCCACACTATAGATGCTCTAAATGTAAGCATTCGGATTTTTCAGATTATGGTGCTAAAATTGGGTTCGATTTACCGGATAAAGATTGCCCTGTCTGCGGGGAAAAGTTAGTTAAGGATGGAATAGATATACCATTTGAAACCTTCCTAGGCTTTAATGGAGATAAAGAGCCCGATATCGACTTAAACTTCTCGGGAGAATATCAGGCAAAAGCTCATAAATATACAGAAGTTATTTTTGGAAAGGGCACAACCTTTAAGGCTGGAACTATAGGTACTATAGCAGAAAAAACAGCCTTTGGCTATGTGAGAAAGTATTTTGAGGAAAAAAATATTCCAGTAAATAAGGCAGAAACAATAAGAATCGCGGTAGGCTGTACGGGTATAAAAAGAACTTCAGGGCAGCATCCAGGAGGAATTATAGTTGTACCAAAGGGACGTGAAATCTTCGAATTCTGCCCAGTACAGCATCCAGCTGATGATCCTAATTCAGATATTATAACAACACATTTTGATTATCACTCCATTGACCAGAACTTACTTAAACTTGATATACTGGGGCATGACGATCCGACGGTTATAAGAATGCTTCAAGATATAACTGGAGTTGATCCAAAAGATATACCTATGGATGATGCAGAGACTATGTCTATATTTTCATCAACTAGTGCTCTTGGAGTAACATCAGATCAGATAAATTCTAAGGTTGGAACTTTTGGAATTCCTGAATTTGGTACTAAGTTCGTAAGAAATATGCTTGTAGATACAAAGCCTAAAGCTTTCTCGGATTTGATATTTATATCAGGGCTTTCACACGGTACTGACGTGTGGGTTGGAAATGCTAAGGACTTAATTGATCAGGGAATAGTGACCTTAAGTGAAGCAATCTGTACAAGAGATGATATTATGATCTACCTTATTAAACAAGGATTGCCACCAGGTGAGGCCTTCAAGATAATGGAGCTTGTTCGTAAAGGGCAGGCGCTAAAGAATCCTGCTAAATGGGCTGAATATGAAGATTTAATGAGGACGAACGATGTACCAGAATGGTATATTGATTCTTGTAAAAAGATAAAATACATGTTCCCTAAGGCCCATGCTGCAGCCTATGTAATGATGGCCTTTAGGATAGCTTGGTTTAAGGTGCACATACCTCAGGCATATTACGCAACCTACTTCAGTATTAGAGCAAAAGCTTTCGATGCAGAATTTATGATCTTCGGAAAAGAAAAAGTTAAGGAAAAGATGAAGGAAATTGAGGTTTTGGGTTATGACGCGGCACCTAAGGATAAGGATATGTACGATGATTTGGAAATAGTTCTGGAAATGTACGAGAGAGGCCTTAGATTTCTACCAATTGATTTATACAAATCTCATGCTACAAAATTTCAAGTTGAAGAAGATGGAATAAGACCGTCTATAAGCAGTATAGCTGGTATGGGAACTGTGGCGGCAGAAGGTATTGCCAATGCGGCTAAAGAAAAGACATTTAACTCTGTAGAAGATGTAAGAAAGCGTTCCAAGATTGGAAATGCGGCAATAGAATTATTAAGAAAATTTGATTGTTTAAGAGGTCTTCCAGAAAGTGATCAAATGAGTTTCTTTGATGCAGTATAAATTATAATTCATAATCAACCGAAAGAGAGGATACTCTGTTTTTCGATTGCTAGAGAATAAAAGCTGAGGATTTCTATCATTAGAAGTTGTACCAATTACTGTTTGTTCCCAATATAAAATTGTGACAAACAATAATTGAACAACTTCTAATGAAGAAATCTTACAGCTTTATTCTCTATGCAATACTGAAAAAAAGAGTATCCTCTCTTTCTATTATAGTATATATTCTAAATTATAGGCGGAGCTGAGAATTTAGATTTTTTAGTCGATTTGTATGTTTACTTCATTAGTATTTTAGAATTTAAACTAAAAAATTATATACGACATAATGTAGAAGAACACAGCCTATATCTCACTGACTAACGAGATATAGGTTGTGTTTCGATTTTTTTGATTGTATGTAAGTATCGAATTTTTAAATTATACCTAGCTTTGAATAAATATCATGACTTCTATTTTGTTAGGCCTATACATAAGTTTGGTTTTTACATTAGCTATCAACAGTTTAAGAAGATATTTTTAAAAGTCTAAAAATTTCATATTAATTTAATAAATTAATAAATGTAATCGATGAAATATTTAAATATATAAAAATTTTTCTTTGCAATGGAAATCCTAGCAAAAATGTATTGCAAAATGGAAAAAATAGTAGCATTATAATAACATAGTAAACCTATGGGAATTGTAACAGAACGTTTATTCAAAGGGGAAAGTATATTAATAATTATTAAACATTAATTTTTAAATTCCATAGTAAAGCTGTTGAGATTTATTAATGTAGTAAGAGGGGGAGATAAAAATGTTAAAAAAAATAAAAATATCTCAAAAATTAATAATAATTAGTATAGTAAGTACATTATTTTTAATTGTAGTTGGAATAATTGGATTATCTAATATGAATAAGTTGAATGATAATGCAGATATAATCTATAATAATAATTTAATAGCGTTGCAAAAGTTATATTCAATCCAAAATAATGTTAATTTAGGTGTATCAGATATGGAACATATTATTAATAGTAATTTTAGAAATAGTGTTAGTGATTCCATAAGTAATTTAAGTGACCGATCAAATTTAAATAATAAGATTATTGAAGAATATGAGAAGATACCATTTTCAAGCAGCAAAGAAGAAGAAGATTATGAAAAAGTTAGAGATACACTATCTCAATATAGAGATTCAAGATCTAAAATAATAAAATATGTAAATGAGGACAACTATGAAGAAGCGATTAGGTTATATAATGCGGAATATGTTAGATTAAGGAAACAGCTAGAATACAATATAAATGTTGTTATACAAGATAAGATTGCGTATGCAAAAGATATGTCAGAATCAAGTAAAGCTGTTTTTAATAGTTCATTTATATTTCTTACAGTTCTTATATTAATTGGAGCATTAACTTTGATTATTTTAGGTAGTACAATGGCAATTTGGCTGAAAAGAAGAATACATCATGTTGTTAAATTTGCTAATAGTTTAGCAGAAGGAAATTTAACACAGGAAATAGCAATAACCTTTGATGATGAGTTAGGAAATATGTCAAGAGCTTTAAATATCGCTGCTGCTAATATGAGAAAACTTGTTTTAGAGCTTGTTAATGAGATGAAAGAAATGGGGTCTTCAAATGAGACGTTAACAATAATAATGAAAGAAATGTCTGAAACAATGTATAATATTAGGGAAGCGACAGGGGAAATTGCTAGTACTAGTGGGATTCTAAGTACATCAACTCAAGAAGTAAGTTCACACACAACGGTAATTGAAGAATTAACAAATGGGCTTAATAATAAGGCTGAAAAAAGAGAAAAAGATTCAACTGAAATTATGCAAAGAGCATTAGATATAAAAGAAAAAGCAGAACAGTCATCTATTAAGGCTATAAGTTTGTATAGTGAAAAAGAAACTAAGATTAGAAATGCAATTGATGATATAAAAGTAATTAAAGAAATAGACAATATGACTGCAATTATAGGTCAAATAGCAGAACAAACTAATCTGTTGTCACTTAATGCTTCCATTGAGGCAGCACGAGCTGGGGAAGCAGGGAAGGGTTTTGCTGTAGTTGCAGATGAAGTTAGAAAATTAGCAGAAAAATCATCGCATACGGTCACAGAAATAAAGAGAAATGTTGAGCGAGTAAGGAAAGTTATAAAGAATTTTATAGATAACACCAACGATATATTAGGTTTTATAGAAAATCAAGTTAAACCTGATTATGAAATGATAAAAGCAATTGGGCAGCAATATGAGCGTGATGCTCAAATCGTAGATCAGATGTCAAAAGAGATATATGTATCTACAAATTCAATTGCTAGAAATGTATCAAAAGTAAATAATTCAATACTAAACATTTCAGCAACTTCACAAGAATCAGCTTCAAGCGCAGAAGAGATATTTGCAAATATAACAGAGACGAGTGCAGCAGTTGAGCAGGTCACAAAACATGCGAAAGATTCATCGAAGTTAGCCAACAAGTTGATTGAAATGGGACACAGATTTAAATTTTAGAGACCAAATATAGTTGGTTATGTTATATTATTATAGATACTTAATCTCAAATTAACTTATCTTTTAAAATATATTTTACACTAGAAATGAAAGTCATGCTTTTGTGAAAGTATTACAGGACATTATTAAGCTATAGATATTTCTTTAGCTGAAGTTGTTCTGCATAGTAGAAATTCATAGCTTAATCTTCAGTAACTTGAACAAATGCATGACCTTATCTTTGGCAAGTAAATTCATAAGAATAATTTTTACATTAGGTATCTATAATAAAATTCAAGTAAATTATTGTGCATTATCTGTTGAGCTCACTTTATTATTTCCTTTATCACGGTTATTTTTGCCCTTCATTTTATCAACATTACTCTTATCATTCTTATTTCTATTGTATTGAGAAGAACCCATTTTATATCACCACCTTACTTACTTTTATTATTCGCGTAAGGAGTTTTGGTTATTCGTCTTTGCAAGTAATTTTAAAAAATAAACGTTGAGAAAATTTTATTAAAAATAACAATCAAATCCACTTTCAGTGAATATATTTTTATATTCTAGCAAATCTTCTTCATGAAGTTGTTGTACATTTTCCAAAGTATAAGATCTATTTAGAAGCTCGTACTTCTTTTGACCAAATTGATGAAATGGTAATAAATTTACTTTCTTTGCATTAACTGATTTTAGTAATTTGCAAAATCCCTTTGCATCTTTTAAATCAGAATTTATATTTGGAATAACAGGAATACGTATAATGACATCTTTACCATTATCTATAGCGATTTTTAGATTTTCAATGATTAAGTCATTATAAACATTTGTAGCTTCAAAATGTTTGTCTCTATCATAATGTTTCATGTCAAATAATAATAAATCTACATTTTCAATAAATTGTGAAAATATTTCTTTTGAAGTGTATCCGGTAGTTTCAATTGCTGTGTGTATGTTTTTTTCTTTTAATTGTTTTAAAAGTTGCGAGGCAAACTCATGCTGCATTAGCACCTCACCACCAGATAAAGTAACCCCGCCATTGGATTCTTCATAAAACATTTCATCTTTCATAACTTCTTTCATAACTTCAGAAATCGATAAAAATTTCCCTTCTAATGAAAGAGCTTTATTAGGACACGTATTTATGCATTTTAAACAAGCATTGCATCTATTAGATTCAATCTCTATATGATTATAAGTTGAAGAAATAGCATTCTTAGGACAAAGATCTATGCAATGAAGGCATTGTACGCATTTAGTTTTATCACATACAATTTGTATTTTATTATCTTGAGATTCTGGATTTGAACACCATAAACATCTTAGTGGGCAGCCTTTAAAAAAAACTACAGTTCTAATTCCAGGACCATCGTGTATGCTGTATTTTTGGATGTTAAAAATACAAGCTTTTATATCATTCATAAAACACCCCCATAGTAATTAAAGTTAGATTAGTATTGGGATTACTCCCATTAATTCAAGGTTTATCTATTGATTCAATGTTAACATGAAACTTTTTAAGTGTAAATAAAAAGTTTCATATGAAATAAAAGTATATTTCAAAAGAATAAAAATATGTTGATTACTATTATTTGAAATGGTATATAATCATTAATAAGACCATTTACTTTTATTCGAAATATAAATAGTTCATTTTGTAAATAGATTATGATATAATTACCATTGAACTAAGGCATATTGACTTGTTATTTTTTGAATATGCCAAAGAAGAGGAGGAGTTTCTATGACAAATAGGTATACAAAGCTTCTTGAAATCGTCAATGAAAACAAGCGTATAGAGGTTAGTAAATTATCAGAGCTTTTAAATGTATCTCAAGTGACCATACGTAAAGATCTTGGTGCATTAGAAGAGAAAGGATTATTAAAGCGTGAACATGGCTATGCTGTTATGACGTCAAGCGATGATATTAGCAGTAGGTTGGCTTTTAATTATGATATAAAACGAAAAATAGCATACTTAGCAAGTAAACTTGTAAGTGATGGAGAAACAGTTATGATTGAGTCAGGATCATCTTGTGCATTACTTGCTGAGGAACTTGCATATAATAAAAAGGATGTAACTATAATAACTAATTCTACATTTATTGCAAACTATATTAGAGAAGGAAATGCAAAGGTAGTGTTACTTGGAGGGGACTATCAGCCAGAATCTCAGGTTTCAGTAGGGCCTCTTACAAGAAAATGTGTGAAAGATTTTTTTGTAGATAAATTGTTTATTGGAACTGATGGTTATAATTCTAAAATAGGGTTTACAGGAAAAAACTTAATGCGTACTGAGACTGTAAAGGCAATGGCCGAGAGTTCTAATAAGATTATAATATTAACAGAATCGTCAAAGTTCTCTGAACGTGGAGTAGTAGCTCAATTTAAAGCAGAGGAGATAAGTTACTTATTTACAGATACTAATATTCCAGAAGATGTTTTAGAAAGTTTAAAGAAGGAAAATGTAGATGTTCAAATGGTAAGTGTAAATTAATGTAGGTAACTAACGTGTGAATTTTATTTATTAAGATAATTGAAAGAAATAAAGACTAACTATGTTGATCTGTTGCTAGAGAATAGGATGGTAGGATTTCCAATGAAGAAATCCTACCATCCTATTTTCAATGCAATATTGCGCAAAATAGTTAGTATTTCATTTGGGTATTTTGTGTATTTCTAAGCATATTCAATATTATAATTTTTATATAAATATGATTTTTGTAGTTTCAAAAAGAATTACTTTGGTTTCGAATGAAACGAAAAATGTTGACGAAAGATAATTTTCGTATATAATTAAGTTATAAAAGAAAATAAATGAGTTTCAAATGAAATGAAATTATAAATGTTTGAAATGAAGGGAGAATAGTTATGAATTATTTTGGAGATCTAACAAATAGAATGCATAATTTCAGAGAGGAATTATTAAATGCAAAATCTATGGTATGTGTAGAAAGAGCTAAATTCACAACGGAAAGCTATAAAGAACACGCTGATAAGCCTATGGTATTACGTAGAGCATTATGTTTAGAGAATATATTAAAAAATATGAGTATATTTATTGAAAACGACACAATAATTGCAGGTAACCAAGCATCATCTAACCGTTCAGCGCCTATTTTCCCAGAATATGCAATGGACTGGGTTATAGATGAACTTGATGAATTTGAAAAGCGTGATGGTGATATATTTTATATTACTGAAGAAAGTAAGGAAGTCTTAAGAGAAATAGCACCGTTTTGGGAGCATAAAACACTAAAAGATAGAGGACTTGCAGGAATGCCTGCCGAAAGTAGGGTTTTCTATGATTTAGGAATTATAAAAGCAGAAGGTAATATTACTTCAGGGGATGCCCATATAGCAGTTAATTATGAAACTGTGTTAAACCTTGGACTAATTAACTATAAAGAAAGAACAGAAAAGAAATTAAAGGAGTTAGATCTTACTGATTATAGAAACTTGAATAAGTCATATTTTTATAGATCAATTTTAATTGTGCTTGATGCAGTTGTTGAGTTTGCAAAACGTTATGCAGATTTAGCATTAGTGCTTGCAGAAAAGGAAACAGATGTTAATAGAAAAGCAGAGCTATTAGAGATGTCAAGAATACTAAACAAAGTGCCATATTATCCAGCAGAAACTCTTCATGAAGCAGTTCAATCTCTATGGATGATTCACTTGGTTTTACAAATTGAGTCAAATGGACATTCACTTTCATATGGAAGAATGGATCAATATTTAAATCCTTTCTATGAAAAAGATCTGAAATTTGGAAAGATTACTGAAGATGGAGCTAATGAATTATTAACAAATCTATGGCTCAAGACTTTTACAATAAATAAAATAAGAAGCTGGTCGCATACACGTTTCAGTGCAGGTAGTCCACTATATCAAAATGTCACAGTTGGAGGACAAAATGTAGATAAAAAAGATGCGGTAAACCAATTAAGCTATCTAATTCTAAAGAGTGTTGCTCAGACAAAATTACCACAACCTAATTTAACAGTACGTTACCACAGAGGATTATCTGATGATTTTATGAAAGAATGTATTGAAGTAGTAAGACTAGGTTTTGGAATGCCAGCTTTTAATAGTGATGAAGTCATTATTCCATCATTTATAGAAAAAGGTGTAGATGAAACAGATGCATATAACTATAGCGCAATTGGATGTGTTGAAGTTGCAGTTCCAGGTAAATGGGGCTATAGATGTACTGGTATGAGTTTCTTAAACTTTCCTAAATCTTTATTAATAGCACTAAATAACGGAGTTGACTTACAGTCTGGAACTAAGCTTTGCGAAGGAGTAGGTCACTTTAAAGATATGACTTCTTTTGATGAGGTTATGAAAGCTTGGGATAAGATAATTCGTGAATTCACAAGACATAGTGTAATAATAGACAGCTGTGCAGATTTAGCAATAGAAGAAGTTACAGCAGACGTACTATGTTCAGCTTTAACTGATGATTGTATTGAAAGAGGTTTGAATTTAAAAGAAGGTGGAGCAGTATATGACTTTATTAGTGATCTTCAAGTAGGGATTGCTAACCTTGGAGATTCACTTGCAGCAATTAAAAAATGTGTATTTGAAGATAAGAGTATTACTCCAGGAGAGCTGTGGGATGCATTAATTAATAATTTTGAAGGAGAAAAAGGTAAAAAGATTCAAGACATATTAATTAACGATGCACCTAAATATGGAAATGATGAGGATTATATTGATTTATTATTAAGAGAAGCTTATGAAATTTATATTGATGAAATAAAGAAACATAAAAATACTAGATATGGAAGAGGACCAATTGGAGGATGCTATTATGCAGGAACTTCTTCAATTTCTGCTAATGTGCCTCAAGGAGCCGGAACTTTGGCAACTCCAGATGGAAGAAAAGCAGGAGAACCTTTAGCCGAAGGATGTTCGCCGTCTCATGCTATGGATAAAAACGGTCCTACAGCAGTATTTAAATCAGTTTCAAAATTGCCAACCCATGATATTACAGGAGGGGTGTTATTAAATCAAAAAGTTACACCTCAAATGTTATCCAAAGAAGAAGATAGAATAAAACTAATTATGTTAATTAGAACATTCTTTAATCGCTTAGAGGGATTTCATGTGCAATATAATGTAGTGTCTAGAGATACATTAATCGATGCACAAAAGAATCCAGAAAAATATAGAGACTTAATTGTTAGAGTTGCGGGATATAGCGCATTCTTTAATGTACTATCAAAGCAAACTCAAGATGATATAATCGAAAGAACAGAGCAAGTTTTATAATCTGAATACTTTTTTGTAAATCTGAGACAAATTTTGCAATAAGATATTTCCCTAGATGAATATTTTTCATAGAAGATAATCAATTTCAAACATTTAGAGCAAGATAAAATTGTTGTGGGGAAATATTCCTGTAGAATGTATGCATTTGAAAAGGAGAGAGTTAAAATGGAATATATGTTAGACACAGCTAATATTGAGTTGATTAGAGGATGCAATGAAATTTTTCCTATAACAGGTGTTACAAGTAATCCAAGTATACTAAAAAAAGAAGGAACGATAGAGTTCTTTAATCATTTCAAAAAGATTCGTGAAATAATAGGAATGGATAAAACACTTCATATTCAAGTTGTTGCCGAGGATTACGAAGGAATATTAAAAGAAGCGAAAGCTATTTTAGAAAATGTTGATAATAAAGTATGTATTAAGATTCCGGTTAATACTGAAGGACTAAAAGCAATTAAAATACTTAAAGCACAAGGAGTTTCTATAACTGCAACAGCAATTTATACGACAGCTCAAGGATTGTTGGCTATAGAAGCTGGTGCAGATTTCATTGCACCATATTTTAACCGTATGGAAAATATGAACATCAATCCGCGTGAAGTTATAAAAGCTTTTGCAGATATGATTGAGAGATATAACTATCCAACAAAAATACTTGCTGCAAGTTTTAAAAATATAGGACAAGTTAATGATTCCTTTGCTGCAGGAGCACAAACTGCGACAATGGCCCCTGAAATATTGTTCGATGCATTAAAAATGCCAGCTATACAAAAAGCAGTTGATGATTTTGCTACAGATTGGGAGTCGGTTTTTGGGAAAGTATCTATAGCTGATTTATGAAAGCAAGAGTTGAGAATCAAGTAAATTTAAAATGATAAATTTTTATTAGCATGAAGCCTATGAAAATCTAAAAGATGGATTTTCATGGGCTTATTTTAATTCATGATAAGATCGATTAAAAATAGGTCTCAAATTGTACAAGGATACATCCAATTACAGCATTAGTTATAACTGGAGAACATAATAATAATTTCTACTAAAAATAACTTTATATAAATAAAAATCGCTACCGACATAAAATTCACACAAATTAATGATATAATAAATTTTAAAGAAAATATTGTTTATGGCAAAAATACATTTTGAAAAAATAAAGCTACTGATAGATGGCAGGAGGAAGCTTATGAAATCTATAATTAAATTTATACCTAACTTAATTACATCAACAAGGATAATAATGTCATTCTTATTTGTTTATGCAATAATTGAACAATTCACATATCATACTGATAAAAATATTATGTTAATAATATTATTTTTTGCTATATGTATTTCAGATTTATTAGACGGAAGAATTGCAAGAAAAACAAATTCAGTTTCGGTTATTGGGGCTAAGCTTGATGTATTTGCTGATTTATTATATATAATTCTTTCATATGTAACTTTGGTTAATTTGAAGATTTTACCTTTATGGTTTTTAGTTTTTATATGCTTTAAATTTTCTGAATTTGTAGCAACATCTAAATTTATGAAAAATTATAATAAAACTTCAGGAAATCCTTTCGTTTTTGATAAGATTGGACGAGCTGTAGCAGCTATATTTTTTATTATTCCTGGAATAGCTTGTGTTTACAAATGTTTTGGAACTAATAATTTCGAAATAATTTTTAATTGCTTACTATATGTAATATTCATGGCTGGAATTTATTCATCGTATTTAAGAATAAAAAGTTGTTTAGTATTTTATAAATTGAATAACAATATAGGTATATAACTATAATTGTATGCTGGTTAATTATAGTTATTTTAAAGAATAGAGTTTGTTTTATTTCCAAGTTTTGTTTATGAAATGGGTTACTTATATATTATAATTGAATATATTATGGTTTTAAGGAGAAGAGAATATGTTTTTATTTGATAGAAATAAGTTAAAGATGAGAAGTGAAGAGGACGAAGATGGAATTAAGACCTTTATAGAATATCATGGAATAAAGCAAAAGGATAGTTTTAGGGAAAAGGTTTTAAATGAACTGATTGGCGTTGATTTATGTTTAGGAGTTTTGGATTCGAGACTACTATACTTTGGAAATGATGAAAAACCTAAAATTACATTTGATGAAATTATAAAATGCTTAGATTCTTCAAGGGTAACATATAAAAAAATTGAGATAAAGAAAATACCTGAGGTATCTATGTTTGGTTTAACTGTAAAAAAGGGATCTAAGAAGGCTGATAAAGATTACGTTATAGGATTTGTTTTGAATAAAGATAATTTTAAGATAGTAAACGAATATATAAAAGAATTCAATATGTATTATTTTATAGATAAAACTGGTCTAGGGGAAGAAACTTTGCTGCAAAAGTTAGAGGAGAATTATGAAGAGATAGATGAGATGGGTAAAGAATTTTACTGCCAAATTTTTAATAGCAATTTTAATCATAGGTTAGCTGTTTTATCGGGAAACGAAGCAGTTAATGAAATTAAGGAGATAGTTAATAAGTGTTATTTAGAGCTACAATAAGAAAAACATCAACGTTTTATTAGTTTCAAACGTTAATGTTTCCTATTTGATGCATAGTTGTGGGCATTAAATTATTAGATTAAAGATTATTGAAATATTAAACAGCGCAGATTTCAAGAACATTTTCAATATCGTTAATAAATATTTGTCCATCCTTATAATTGCCAGTTCTAACTTCTTGTAAAACTTTATCTAGTATGAGTTCAGCAACTTCAGGAGTCGCAATTGTTTCAGCTTTTACTCTGCGCAAGAGATTAGAAGTATATTCTGTGCCCCTGCAGATTTTCTTATACCCTTTTTCGTTATTATAATCCTTAATATTTGAAATCATAATATCAGCAGTATTGCAATTAGTTAAGATTGTTTTTAAATCCTCTAAATGTTCACTCTTAATAATAAATTCTAGCTTCTTCATACCATTACCTTCTTTCTTTAAAATAGGTTTTATAGAGAAATAGAACAAAGACTTTAATGATAAAAAAACAGAGTCAGGCTATTTAAGCTTGACTCCATTGTCGTGCATATTTTTATTGTAAAAAAGCCGTCTAATATTTATCAATATTAGACGGCTTTGTCATTAATTACTATATTAAAAATTATTATATCATAGAAATGTAAGAGGTCAAGTAAATTATGAAATATTTATTGAAAAATAAATTGCTTTTTACGCGTAAGGTATATTAAGCTGATTTATATTTATTAACTAGTCTGTGAATAATAGAATGATCTTTTATAAAAATATAACCTAAATTAATATTTTAAGTCAGAAATTTGGATTGAAGAACGAATATAATATTGAGTGCATAAAAATAATTAATATATTCCCTTATTATGTTAATGAAAAGCACTTAAGTCAATTATTTACTCCTTATATAAGTAAAATACCCCGTAGTTGTTGAAATCTAAGTTTATGCTTAAGAGATCTATGGACAATGCGGGGTATTTTAGTTAGAAATTTTTAAATGAAAAAATAATTAAATACACAAACGTATCTGAATAGGAGAACTAAAGATGAAAGCTATAGAGAAACTTGAGATTAAGATTCATAAAACGAGGCAATCCCTATATGAAATAATAGATAGGAAAGGTAATTTGCTAGATATAGAAGTAATTAAAGTAAGTCAAAATCTTGATAAAATATTAAATGAATATGATAAATTAGTTAATAAAGGAGAACAGGAATTTAAAATTTGAAGTTAAGTTTATTAATTATTAGTTACAGATAATGGAATATGTATAAGTGAAGAAAATATTTCACACATTTTTCATAGATTTTATAGAGTTGATGAATCTAGAACCAAAGCCACTGGTGGTGCAGGTCTTGGGATTTCGATAGCCAAGCAGATTGTAGAGTATCATAAAGGAAGAATTTTAGTTGAAAGTAAATTGGAACAAGGGACTAGGATTAGTATATATATACCTAAATAATTATATTATAAAAAAGTGTCCTTATGGTCTGGCTCAGATATTTCATCGGAGTCAGACCTTTTAAATTATGTTTTATTTATAATAAAGAAAACTAATATAAAATCAAAATAAAGAGATTTTTGAATAAGACATAATAATTTACAAAGAATATGACAGAATGTAGAAAATAATCAGCCATTACATTTAAGTAAAAACTAGATTAAAATGGAGCAAATTACTTAATATAAGAGAGGATAATGAGAAAAATGATTAGTATAACTAAACTGTTATGTGATTCAAAGAATTATGGTGATAGCTTGAGATATGTGGAGGGTGCAGCAGTAGAAAAGTACGGAGTAAGTCCAGGTAGAGGGCCTATAGTTGTATGGAACTGCACAAAAACTTGTAATTTAAAATGTAAGCATTGTTATGCAAGTGCGGATAATAAAAAATATAATGGAGAGCTTACATTGAGTGAATCAAAAAAGTTTATAGATGATTTGAAAAAATTCAATGTACCGGCATTATTATTTTCGGGCGGGGAACCGTTAATGAAAGAAAACATTTTGGAAATTTTAGAACAGGCAAGTAAAAGTAAAATAAGAAGTACTATATCAACTAACGGAACTCTTTTAGATAAAGATATTTGTAAATCTTTAAAGAAAATTAATCTCGGATATGGTGGGGTAAGTCTTGAGGGTATTGGCTCTAATCATGATGAATTTAGAGGGGTAAGGAGAGCTTTTGACAGTTCCCTAAGAGGAATAAGAAATTGTATTGAAGTTGGTCTTAGATTTACTATAAATAAAAATAATTATAAGGAATTGGAAGATATGTTTAAACTAATAAAAGAGGAAAAAATTCCAAGAGTGTGCTTTTATCATCTGGTTTATTCGGGTAGGGGAAATAAGATGATAGATGAAGATATATCTAAAGAAGAAACAAGGCAGGTTTTGGATCTAATAATAGATAAAGCAGTAGAATTTGGATCAGATGTTGAGATACTTACTGTAGATAATCATGTAGATGCCGTTTACACATACTTAAAGTCATTAGAAAGATATAAAGATAAAAGTGATAATATATTGAGACTGTTAAAGATTAATGGTGGAAATAGGTCAGGAATGGCTTTTGCCAATGTAGATTTCTATGGCAATGTTCATCCGGATCAATTTACTTGGCAACATACATTTGGAAATGTTAAAGAAGAAAGCTTTGGAGACATATGGAAGAATTCTAATAGTGAAATATTGAAAGGACTTAGAAACAGAAAAGAATTATTGAAGGGAAGATGTTCTGACTGTAGGTGGTTAAGTGTTTGTAATGAAAACTTTAGAAGTAGAGCAGAAGCGGTACATAATGATTTTTGGGCAGAAGACCCGACATGTTATCTTGCTGATGAAGAGATCAAGCTCATATCTTAGCATGAATAAAATAAGTAACATGTTGTAGTACAATTTTAAGAAAATTTGAGGGATGATTCTAATACTAGAAGTTTTACAATTTGTTAGAATTGCAGAAAGTTTGGGGGTAGATAGTAGATTTAAACGTGGGTGTATTGCAGGAACAAGTTATTGCATTATTAACCCTAAAGGAGATGTTCAGGCTTGTGCATATTTAACTGAAACAGCAGGAAATATTAGAAAGAAACCTTTTGATGAGATATGGAGAAGCAGCGAGCTATTTAATAATTTAAGAACTCAAGAATATAAAGGAAACTGCAACAGTTGCAAAGCTAAGAAGAATTGCGGAGGCTGCAGAGCAAGAGCGGCGTATTATAATGATGGGGATTATATGTCATCTGATAGGATATGCATATTAAATAATTAAAATATGTTTATATTTATGGAGGGATTTTTATGGATACAATAGATAAAAAGTTACTTAATTTAATGCAAAGTGAAATTCCAATAGATAAAAGGCCTTTCAAGATATTAGGTGAAAAGTTATTAATCACAGAAAATGAAGTCTTAAAAAGGGTAAATAAATTAAAAAATGAAGGAACTATAAGAAGAATAGGCGGTATCTTTAATTCAAGAAAAATTGGCTATGTAAGTACTCTTTGTGCAGCTAAAGTTCCTGAAAATAAAATTGAAGAAGTCGCATCTTGTATTAATAGTTATAATGAAGTAACACATAATTACATAAGAGAAGATGAATACAATATGTGGTTTACAATAATAACCCATTCTGAGAAAAGCTTAAATAGCATACTTGAAGAAATAAAAAATAAAGCTGATTTAGATGAAATAATAAGTCTGCCATCTGTTAAATTATTTAAAGTTAAAGTAGCTTTAAATTTTGGAGGAGATGATAAAAATTGATTAAAGCCTTAGATAAGAAAATAATACGAAGATTACAAGAGGATATTTCTATAACAGCAAATCCATATAAAGAAATAGCAGATGAATTTAATAT
>Ga0209281_1000747_pt1 | contig 31439 bp, 26 predicted proteins | sample MedtruBG_FD_187514 | JGI IMG/M metagenome (GOLD analysis project Ga0209281, IMG submission 187514) | Root nodule microbial communities of legume samples collected from California, USA - Medicago truncatula BG (SPAdes) (version 2) | ecosystem: Host-associated > Plants > Roots > Nodule | place... | reverse complement strand
TTATTCTCATAGGTGAGCTGCATTTTTCACATTTTAATATTCCAGTTAATAAAGCATTATGACTTCTTGCTGAAACTATAAATTTATCACTATTTCTAGCATACATCTTTTGAACTTTAAGCCAATCCTCTGAGTCTATTATTCCTTCATGTTTACTTACTGCAACTATCCAATCCGAAGTGTTTCTAAATTCTCGGCTATGATTGCCTTCCTTTGAATATAGAGTTTTAAGTTTATTATAAGTTAGAAAACCATGAATATTATCTGGCTCTCCACATAAAGTCATGCCTTTTGAGATAAGATAATAAAATATTTCTTCACTAGATTTTGCATAGACAGGATTAGTTAATATTGATTTTAAAGTTGATTTTCTAAAATTAGATCCATTTCTAGTTTTATAATAATTTTCTAAAAGATAAGCTTCCATGGCACTTAAGGATTTGAATTCTAGGTATTTATCATATATTAGTTTAACTGTTTTCAATTCATCATCATCAATAGATAATATAGCCATTGAATGTTCAGTCATATTTTCATCATAATAAGTTACTGGAGTGGATTTATAACCAAGTGGAGGAGTTCCACCAAGCCATCTGCCTGACTTTGCAAGCTCAAGCATATTATCTCTTACACGTTCAGCTATAGTCTCACGCTCTAGCTGAGCAAATACTGAAGCTATGTATATCATGGCCCTTCCCATTGGTGAGCTGGTATCAAATTGTTCTTTAATACTCACAAAATCAATATCATATCTTTGAAGTGTTTCAAGGGTTGAAGAAAAGTCAGCTACATTTCTTGATATACGGTCTAATCGATAGCAGATTAACATATCAAATTTCTTTGAGGCAGCATCATTCATAAGCATTTGAAATTCAGGCCTATTAATGTTGCCTCCAGAAAAGCCTTCATCCTCATATATCAAAAATTCATAAGCTTCATTATTTCTGTTTTGACTTAATAAATAATCCTTACACATTTGAACTTGATTATCTATACTTTCACCTTTGCCAGTGAATTTAGATTTTCGGCTATAGATTGCTACATTCATGCAGTCACCTCATTTTTTGATTTTAATTCATGCTTTGGGAAAGAAAGAGTTAAATTTACTTTTAGTACTCATTTCTTTAGCTGTACAACACATTTTATTAAAATATTTATAAGGTAATTCATAGAATACATAAAAAAGAATGCTTTTTTGCAAAATTCACAAGCTATTTTGATATAAAATGAAGTCAATTTATCTAGTATAAAAAATATAATATAAATTTTAAGTAAGGATATACTTTCTAAAATATATAAGTTTTAATCAAACTTTGTTACTATAATGGATGGGTAATCTAATATTTATTGCTATTGTATTAAAATCACATTCAGCCCCAATCTGTCCATGGTGAAGTTCAATGATTTTTTTTGAAATTGCCAAACCAAGCCCTGAGCCTTTAATATTGCTAGACCTTGAAGCATCAACCCTATAAAATTTTTCGAAAATTTTATTCAATTTATCTTGTTCAATATGTTCACTCTTATTAAAAATGGAAATATGAGCATAGCCTGATTTGCTTTCTGCTTTAACAATTATCTCTGATGGCTTGATACTGTATTTTTCTGCATTATTTAAAAGATTATCAAAAACCCTAACTATTTTTTCAATATCAACTATAACAGAGATTTCTTCATCAATATCTGTTATGATTCTTAAATCTTTAGCTTCAAGGACGGGAGTATATTCACCCAGCATTTGAATAAGAATAGAAGATAGATTTACTTCATCAAGCGTTAATGCTATACCACTGCTGGAGAGTCTTGTATATTCAAATAATTCATCAATAAGTTTTTTTAATTTCATGGATAAATTGTATGTTGAAACTAAATATTTCTTTTCTTCCTCTCGGCTTTTATATTTCTCATTTTTTAAAATATCTATATATCCAATTATAGCAGTAAGGGGAGTTCTTAAATCATGCGAAACATTTGTTATTAGTTCACTCTTTGTATTTTCTATTTCCCTTTCGTGTTCAAACCTATTCTTTAACTCTAAAGACATAGAATTGATGCTTTTACAGAGTTCTGCCAATTCATCATCGCCTCGGATTTCAAGGGTTGAACATAGTTGTTTATGTGCGATGTTATTAACCTCATCAGAGATGTATTTGATATATTTGATTTTATTATTTACTAGTAATAAAAAGATAGTAAAAAAAACTACAATTCCAATTGCAAAAATCATAACAGCCATAATATTATATTCTAGTATTGTTATAGAGTTAGCTCTTGCCAAAATATAAGGCATAGCAATAAAACTAGAAAACATATATACTGATAAAAATGCAAAAAATACGGAAACAATCAACGATAATATAAGTTCAATGCTAATTCTTTTTGTAAGTATAGTGGATTTCATATCTTATACCCAATTCCCCAAATAGTCTTAATATATATAGGCTTTTTTGGGTCTTCCTCTATCTTTTCTCTTATTTTTGTTATATGTACCATTACTGTATTATCTGATTTATAAAAATTTTCTTTCCAGACTCTCTCGTAAATCTTTTCTATACTAAAAACTATTCCTTTGTTACTTGCAAGAAGCTCTAATATATCAAATTCTTTTGGTGTAAGTCTGACCTCATTACTTCCTACAAAAACTTGTCTTGTATCGGTATTTATTGTTAAATTACCAATTTCAATTATGTTTTTAGCTGTATTTTGAGGGGGGGAGTATCTTGTATATCTTCTAAGCTGTGACTTAACTCTTGCAATAAGCTCCATAGCATTAAATGGCTTTGTTATATAGTCATCAGCACCTGAGGCTAAACCTTGAATTTTATCAAGGTCTTCTGATTTTGCAGATAGAAAAATGATAGGCATAATATTATTCTCTCTAATTTTAATGCAGGTTTCTATACCATTCATACCGGGCATCATAATATCTAAAAGGACAAGACTGATTTCATTCTCAGCAATAAATTTAAGAGCCTGTTCCCCAGTTTCTGCTTTTAAAATCTCATAGCCTTCATTTTTTAAATATATACCTGTAATTTTCCTTATTTCATTATCATCATCAACTATTAAAATTTTGCTTGGCATAAAGCTGCTCCTTTTTTAAGAATTTGTACATTTTAAAACATAGGCTGGTGGTATATTAAGTACCACTTTTTCTAGATCTATTTTTTTGAAAAAACCTGCAATAAATTCTTTTTTAAAAAGAGTATATTGAAAGGTTATAAATAATCCATTTTTCTTTAATATGATTCTAGTTTTTCTTAATATTTCATTTGAAGTATCTTTGGGTAAGCTTGCAAAAGGCAGGCCTGAAACTACGCAATCCACTTTATTAATATTGTAATCTTGCAAGTATTTATCAACATTTTCAGCAGAGTCATTTATTAAGATAATGTTATTATATCCATTATATCTATCATCTAGTTTTTTATAAAACTCTCTATTATATTCTAGAAGAATTAATATTGTATCTCTATTTTTCCTTTGTATAAGCTTGTCTGTAAAAACGCCTGTACCTGGTCCATATTCAACTATGCATTTTGCATTTTCAAAATCAATATCCTTTACCATTTTAGCAGCCAATCTTTCTGAACTAGGGATTAAAGCTCCAATAGTTCTTGGGGATTTAAAATATTCTACTAGAAATTTTAATGTCTTCATTCTAAGTTTTCCTCCTTATTTTTAACGCCTATAGGCAGTTATTACTGCTCAGCTATCAAAGTTATTGTTGTTAGTATAAAGAAAAAAGATTAATATTCTCTCCTTAAAAACCTTAAGAATTCTTAAAAAATTTATTAACTGATGAAAAATTTATATAATAAAAGCCATGCCTAGATAAACATCTAAGCACGACTTTTATTCCATTTTATATAGTTTATATAGCTAAATGCAATTATAACAATAAGTGTAACAATAAATACATATAGAGAATACTTCATGCTTATGCCTAAAAAAGTATACAAAAGTATAATTGGCGTATCAGCTATAAATATAGTTAAAACATACTTATTAAAAGAAATACCTGTTAATACAGAGAAGAAACATACAATATCTGAAGGTACTACAGGAGAGGAAACCCCTAAAGCTAAGATTTTAACATTATTATCTTGAATTGACTTGTATATTTTAGGATATTTATTAATTATCTTTTCCTGATATCCCATGCCGATTGTTATTTTAACAAATAGAAACAAGAAAACTTCACTTAATAAATTAGCTATAGCAACTAAAATAAATGCTATTACAGGATTAAATAGAACTCCAGCAACGATAATAAAAACAGTACATGGAACTAGAGTAAAAATCCTAAATGAAGCAATTATCAAAAATAGCAATGCACTGTACTCAGGATATGCTTGTAAAAAAACAGTAATTTTGTTTGTTCCATCTATATACAATTGATATTTAAAGAACACAAATAGAATTGCTATCCAAAATAAAAAAACTATACCTTTAAACAACTTATTCAATCTTCACACCTCTATTCTTATAGTTATTTTTTATCAAAAATTATAAATTGTCTAACTTATTAACTACAAGATTTATTATAGATGTTATTAGTTAAATAAAAGTTATGAAAAATCTTAAGAATTCTTAAAATTATTTTTACTATACCAAAGAAGTTTGTAATTCAAAATGCAGAAGGCTCAGTATAAAGAGTCCTTCTTGTGTGAATAAACTTACACATTTGAGATTTCACTTAAATCTAATAGACTTAATGATTTAAGTGGAAATTAATTTTAATTTGAAATTTTTCATAGTATTAACAAATAGCAAGATTCAAGGGGATGTAGTTTTGAAGATAAATGTTCATATCAGCTATCCAGATAATGTGGAAGAACTACAAAAAAAAGCATCTGATTTGTTATCTTCAATACTTGTAAAAAAGCTTGAACCTAAAGAAGTAGATGAATTAGTTAAATTACTTAAAGATGATTCCAATAAAATTACTTGGTAAAAAGGAGCTTTTAATTAAAGTTTGTGAGGTGATGAAAAGAAATAAGGGCACAAAAGAAATATGAGCTCTAGTTAAGGAAAAATTAGAGCCCACAGAAAAAGCTTTAAAAATGATTAGTAACTAAAAAGATTGGTATAAAGTTATAGGAAGAGAGTAGTATGGAGATAAAGGAAGTTCACAATTTTAATATTTATGAGGAATCAGAGTTCATTGAGATACAAAATGAGTTAAAGAAAAAGATAGTATTAAAAAATACTTTTAATAAAAGTAGTATTAGATTAGTAGCAGGGGTGGATTTAGCTTATTGGGAAGATGGAAGTAAGCAGTATGGAACATGTTTCATGGTTGTCATTGATTACAATACCAAAGAGGTAGTTAAAAAAGTTAATAGTGTAGGAGAGATAGAAGTACCATACGTACCTGGATTTTTAGCATTCAGGGAATTATCTTTAATTATTGAAGCTTCAAAAAAATTAGTAGTAGAACCTGATATATTTATCCTTGATGGTAATGGATATTTACATTTTAATCATATGGGAATAGCTACTCATGCATCATTTTTCTTAAATAAACCAACTATAGGAGTTGCAAAAAGTTATTTAAGAGTCAATGGAGCGGAATTTAATATGCCAGAAAATGAAGAAGGTTCATATACTGATATCATAATAAATGAAGAGGTATATGGTAGAGCTCTTATAACAAGAAAAGATGTAAAGCCTATATTCATATCATGTGGAAACTACATTGATTTAGAAACTTCTACAGAAATAGTACTAAACTTAATTAATAATGAAAGTAGATTACCAATTCCAACTAGATTAGCTGATTTAGAAACACACATTAGTAGAAGAGCATTAAGCTAACTGCAAAACTATAATATAATTTAATGTATAAAAAATCTAGGAAAAAGTATTCCTAATATTCAAACTCAAGGGATTGAGGGAGCTGTAGTAACTAACAATGGATTAATTGTGTCTACTAAAGGAACGGCAGAAGCACCACTAAAGAATAAACTATTTAAAAATATGACAATATAAAATAAGTTACAATTGAAAATAGAATTCTTATGTTGTATAATAATAAAAATTAAATTTCAGGAGGAAGTATTATGAAAGCATTTAATATAAAGCAATTAAGCTTTATACATCATCACCAGTAAGACTTGGTCTGTGTAAAAGCAGATACAAGTCTATAAATCGTAGGCTTGTATCTGCTGGTGATGATAAATTAGATGTTAGTAGTAATTTGTTAAACCATGTAGGATATATGCCTGCATGGTTTTTTTGCATATAAAAATAGATTTAAAACAGTGTTTTATAGAATATTCAAATCAAATATGAGAAGGAGAACAGAACTATGAAAAATAATAAAATACAACCAAGTATATTACCAGGATTTATGGAGCTATTGTCTAAGGAACAACAAGTATTTAAAGATATAGTCAGAAAGATAACCAAAGTTTATGAGGAAAATGGATTTTTAGAAATAGATACGCCAATTATTGAAAAGTCAGAGGTGTTATTAGCTAAAAGTGCAGGTGAGACAGAAAAACAAGTTTATAGATTTAATAGAGGAAGTAATGATTTATCATTAAGATTTGATTTAACAGTACCTTTTGCTAGATATTCGGCTCAGTATTTCAATGAATTAACATTCCCATTTAAAAGATATCAAATCGGAAAAGTATATAGAGGGGAAAGAAACCAGAGAGGAAGATATAGAGAATTTTATCAATGTGATATTGATATTATAGGAAATAATAAGCTAAGTATTAATAATGATGCATTGGTAATTGGTATGGCAGCTAAGGGTTTTAGAGCAATTGGTTTAAAGGATTATAAATTTCAAATCAGTAATAGAAAAATACTATCAGCCATTTTAAAAGCTTTAGAAATTGTTAATACAAATGAAGTTATGATATTAATTGATAAATATGACAAAATAGGAGCTACAGAGTTTGAAAAGTCATTAGATGAGTTAATAGGAAAAGAAAAAGCTGATCTTATTAATAAAGTAATTAACCTAAGTGGAAAAAGTGAAGAAATATTAAACGAACTAAAGGAACTTGATCTAGCTTCAGAGGAATTTGAAAAAGGAATTGAAGAGCTTGAGACAGTAAGAAAAATGCTAAAGATTTTTGGAGTAGAAGATAACGAGTATGAAATAAATTTAAAAATAATAAGGGGCCTAGATTATTATACGGGTACAGTAGTTGAAACATTTTTAATGGGAAATGAAAGCTATGGGTCTATATGCTCAGGTGGAAGATATGATAACTTGGCTCAAAATTACACAGATAACATTTTACCTGGAGTTGGAATATCTATTGGTCTTACTAGATTATTTTTTGTGTTAAAAGAAATAGGATTTTTAGATAATTATAAGGTAGAAAAATCAATAGAGTACTTAATCATACCAATTGGTGACACTTTAGAATATTGCGGTAAAATATACAAAAGATTATTGGAGAAAGGGAAGTTTACAGAAATATATCTTGAAGATGATAAGTTAAAGAAAAAACTCAACTATGCAAATAAATTAGGAATACCAAATGTAATATTGATTGGTGAAGATGAAGTTTTAAATAAACAAGTTAAAATTAAAGATATGGTTAGTGGGGAGGAAAGAGTGATTAGTATTGAAGAAATTTAATAATAAGAGTGTTTTTAATTTTGAGTAGATGAATGAAATAGTAACAGTATTATCATAAAAGATAACAGCCCCAAGGATAAAATTAACCCTGGGGCTGTTACTTATGCCACTTTATGAGAATCGTCATTAGATCCATCCGCATCTATAACAACTCCAAGTTTAGTTGATATTATGGTATTTAATTTGTTAATTGATGAAGATAAGTTAGCAATTTGTTTTTCTAAGCGTATCAGCAAATAAGCAGCTACAGCTATAGCAAAACCATTATTAACAATAAGATTAATTAGTTGATTAATTTCCATAAATTCATCACCTCCTCGTATTAGATATATGGACAGAAGTGTATTATTTCAGGTTAGAAAATAAATAATTATAAGGATATTTAAATACAAATAATCAAAATATCTAAAAACAAAAAAACTTTGATGGAAATATTAATAATATGGCCTAAAGTAGGATACTTCTAAATCTTACTTTGGGATTTTTGTATGTTGAATGTCTCCTGAAATTATGGGAGAGCCTGATTTTACAAAAATTAGCTTAATATTTTAATAGATAGGGATGTATAAAAATAAGAATATATAATTCAAACCACTAGAAATCTAAGTCAAATTATGTAGAAAGTTTTGGTAAGCTAATTGTTTTAAAGAAGTAAGGCAGATATAAAACTAAAATTAAATATCAAATATTTTTGATGAAACATGGTGGTAGTTATTGAATTTATTATAGTTTGATGATAAGATTATACATATATCGATAAAATTCCAATTAATAAGAAAAAATTCCAATTGAAAGTAATAATTGATGTTATTTTATGTTGAAACTTGGAATGTTTCTAAGTTGTTTAACGGGTTGATTTCAAATTAATCCTTTTGTAACATGAAAAATTTTAATTGGTCTTTATTATGTATTTAGATGGTATTAGGGGGAAATTATGAGCATTAAGTGGAAGATGTTTCTGGTGGCTATTTTAACCAGCATTTCAGTAATAGGGGTAACTATTTTTACATTTTATTTTTCTTATTTTGGCTATATAGATAAAGATAATGAACAGCATATTAAAAGAAATTTTGAAACTATAGAATACATACTCAAAAATGAAGAAGACACTGTCCAAAGCATTCTTGTAGATTGGGGACAATGGGATGATACCTATGAGTTTATAAATGAACCAAGCCAAGAATATATTGATTCAAATTTAACTGATTCCACATTAAAAAATTTAAAATTAGAAAATATAATTTATTTGGATAATAGTGGGAAATTGATCTATGCTAAAGAATACAATATAGAAAAGGGAAGCAGTGAGGAGTTTGTAAAAAAACTTTCATTAAATAGTAAAAACTTTGATAAAACAGATAATCAAAAAACAGGTTTATTGTATTGGAAAGGAAAAGTTTATTTTGCTGGAATATTGCCTGTAACATCAACTGATAAACAATCAGAAAGTAATGGAACAATAATAATGGTTCGTGAAATTGATGAAACTTTATTAGAATATATAAAAAATGTTACTAAAGAAAATTTCACAATTACGGAAAATCATCAGGAAAATTATAAATATAAAGAGCCTATAAACTATATAAATTTGGATGACGATGTAATAGTATACGATAAGAATAATCATGAAGCTAATAAAACAATAAAAGACATCAATAATGAAAAATCAATATCTATTTCTATAAAAAACGAAAGACATGATGGTGAACAAATAAATTATTTCTTGAGAAACTTTATTTTTCAAATGTTGTGCTTAATCACCATAATCATAGTGATTGATATTATAGTTGTTAATAAATATATATTAAAAAGACTTTCAAAATTGACTAGCTTTATGGAAGAGGTTAGTGCGACTAAAGATACTACATTATCTATTAGTATTAATGGGAAAGATGAAATTAATAAGTTAGCCAATACAACAAATAGAATGTTGTATGCAATTAATTCAGCAAATGAGGAAATAGTATTTCTAAGTTATACAGATACACTTACAGGTTTAAAAAATAGAGCGTATATGGAAAAGATTTTTAAGGCTATAGATGAGACGAAAGATCGTAATTATCATATTATAATGGGAGATCTTAATGGCTTAAAGTTAACAAATGATGCATTAGGTCATCTAGAAGGAGATAGATTGCTGCGTATTGTAAGCAAAATTCTCAAAGAAAGTTGTGGAGCAGATGATGTAATTTCAAGGTGGGGTGGAGATGAGTTTATAATACTCGCAAAAAATAAAACTAGAAACTACATCATGGACCTGATGGAAACAATAAAAGATAAATGTGAAAAGGAAACAGAATTTCATTTTAAGATAAGCATAGCACTTGGAAGTGCTGGATCTTATGAAGAGGATTCAAATGCTGAATCAATAATGGGACTCGCAGAAAAGAGAATGTATAGGAATAAACTTTTGGAAGATAAGAGTGTTAGAAGTTCTACCATATATTCACTTTTAAGAACTTTACATGAAAAACATAGTGAAACAGAAGAACATACAATGAGAATCAAAGAACTAAGTGTAGAACTCGGAAAACGGATTGGATTACCAAAAGAAAAGTTGGATGAACTAGAGATTTTATCAACATTACACGATATCGGCAAAATTGGAATACCAGAGCATATTCTTATGAAGCCTTCAAAACTAACTGATGAAGAATGGTGTATTATGAAGACACACTCTGAAATAGGCTCTAGAATTGCTGCTTCAACGCCAGAATTAGCTCATATTGCAAAATATATATTGGCTCATCATGAAAGATATGACGGGACAGGCTACCCTAATAAACTTATGGGAGAAGAAATACCATTACTATCAAGAATAATTAGTATAGCTGATTCTTATGATGTAATGACTCATAAAAGAATTTATAAGGAGGCCTTTGACAAAGAGTATGTGATTGAAGAGCTCAAAAGATGCTCTGGAACACAATTTGATCCGCATCTCGTAAAAGAATTTATTGCTTTATTAGAAGAAAAGTTAATTTAAGAAAGATTATTATTTTATAGTAGTATACTTGAAAGTATAAAATTTCAAGTATACTACCTTTTTACTAAGCGGCTTTAAGGCGAGAAAAACAATATTCAGCGCTTTATTTGCATTAAATTAAAATTTTATGTTGACAACCTACAATAGGTGACATATAATAAACAAGCAGTACAGAGTGCGGGTATCGTATATCGGTAATACTCCAGCCTTCCAAGCTGGAAAGGTGGGTTCGATTCCCACTACCCGCTCCATAAAAACTTAAAGAGTTTTAACATAATAAATAATATGCGTTTTTAGCTCAGCTGGATAGAGCAACGCCCTTCTAAGGCGTGGGCCAGGGGTTCGAATCCCTTAAAACGCACCATCATGGTGAACGTAGTTCAGTTGGTAGAGCGCCAGTTTGTGGCACTGGTTGTCGTGGGTTCGAGTCCCATCGTTCACCCCATTAAAGATATGGCAAAGTGGTAAGATATTTACTTAACTCGATTATTTATAAAATCGAATCATGCTGTTATAATCATTAGTTTGGTTCACTAGCTCAGTCGGTAGAGCACATGACTTTTAATCATGGTGTCCCGGGTTCGATTCCCGGGTGAGCCACCAAATTATTTAGCCTAAAGTAGAAAAGGTATAGTAAAAATATACGTTTCCTACCTTAGGCTTTTCTTATATTATTCTTTAACACACATCTCATGTTGAAACTATTATTCAAGATGAGTGTGTTTTTTGGTTATATCTAATTTTTCAGTGTCTGATAAAAATACATATAACACAGTCATATGTTAAAGTGAAAGATTTAAGAAATAAAGAGCCAATATTAATTGGAATATATTCTATATGTTTTAAGTTGTGTTATAATGTTCATAAAAAACATCTAGAGAAAGTTTTTACAGGTATAAACCCGTTTAGATTAACTATGGATGAGATAGTAAAAATGGATAATCCTTTAGGAATGTATCGATTTTTAGTTTTAAAAGAAGGTAGTGAAGATATAAAAAAGCTTAGTTCAAAGTTATATACAGGAATATTAGAACCATATAAACCTGAGTGGCTAAGCCAAAAGACATTTTTGCCTCATATGACTATTGGAAATTTTACTTCAAGAGATGATTTGAATAAAGCTTTTAAAGAGGTTAGTGGTATTAAAGAAACTTTTATCACAATGGTAAACAAAGTTTCTATTGAAATTATTGATGAAAACGAAGATTCTATTATTGAGATTGAAGTAAATTTGAGTAATGAATAAAATCAAATTAACAAAAGGGGTGACATATATATGCCAGTATTAAGATTAAGGTCAGTAGACGAAAACAAGGCTTGCTCTATAAGTAAGGCTTTAATAGATGAACTACAGGAACTTTTGCAATGTCCAAGAGATTACTTTAGCATAGAGCTTGTTCAATCAAAATTTATTACAGATGGTGAATTTGTTGATGGATACCCAATAATAGAAGTTTCATGGTTCAATAGAGGGCAGGAAGTTCAGGATACTGCAGCAAAGATTATTACAAAATATATAAATTCAATTGGATATAAAAGTGTTGATGTGATTTTTCATCACCTGGAAAAAAGCAGGTATTATGAAGATGGTGAACACTTTTAAAAAGAAAACAAACCTTAGCTTGTAAATTGCAGGCTAAGGTTTGTTTCATTTCATATATCATCCGACATTTTCATCAATTTCTATGTAAACTTGGGTATCTTCTAAAGCATTTATAAATATGTCTACCAATTCTGAATTAAACTGTCTGCCTCTTTCTTCTTCAAGTATATTAATAGCTCTAGTATACCCCAGACTTTTTCTATATATTCGATTAGTTGTAATAGCATCAAAAGCATCAGCTATTGATATAATTTGTGAGCCTAAAGGAATTTCATCACCTTTTAGGTTATCCGGATATCCGCAGCCATTGTACCATTCATGGTGGTGTCTTATAATAGTCGCGATTTCTTCGAAGCCATTAATATCACTTACTATGCTAAACCCTATTATAGGATGCATTTTCATCTTATTATATTCATCATTAGTAAGCATACCTTCTTTTTTTAATATATAATCATCAATTCCAACTTTGCCCATATCGTGAAGGCTAGCGCTTATGAGGATCTTCTCTTTTTCTGCAGGGTGAATATCTAAATTATCACATATGAGTTCAGTATACCTCATGACATTTTCAGAATGGGTACCTGTATAATGATCTCTAGCATCAACTAATTTGGCTAAAGCTTTTAATGTAGAAAGAGTAATTGAGGTTACGTCATTTTTAAGCATATGTTCATTAGTAATATCATTAAACATAAGCATGATTTTGTTTATTCTAAAATTATTTTTAGTTACTATTGGGTCAATACAAATATTAAAAACTTTATTCTTTTTAGTTGAATATGAAGTGTAATGCTCGTTAAAAAGCTTTGATGATCTGCCATTAAAAGAATGATGGATAGGTTTATCTAAGTTACATTGTTTAACAATATCAAGCCATGATATATTTGGATTTAACGATTCTTCAGAGGTTAGTATTTCTTTCATAGTGGGGTTTAAGTAATCTATGATGCAATTTTCATTAAGAATAATAATCCCACAGGGGTTATTATTAACTATGACATCATTTAGTTCTTCAGAAATTTGATATTTGCTGGAAAGAGTTTTATGAGATGTTGCTGATTTTCTCATTATATAAAGTAAATTCACTGAAATCCACGTTAATATAAAGAGTTGCAATTTCAGTATTTCCATTTCTGTTGTTAAATTTTCTTCTTTGAAAACAGTAGTAACTGATTGAACCAACATTATAGATATTATTGAACTAAGAAATAAATTATATGCTATTACATTTTTAATTTTATAAATCATTTAGTAGACGCTCTCCTTATAAACGAACTAGATATCTTATCATTATGTCACTTCCTTTAAAGTATAATCTATTTTAAAATTGCAAGTTTATTGCAATGCTTAATAATTAATCTTTTATATTTGAGTTATGTTTTTTTATTTTCATAATATGTGTTTCTTTGAACAAGTGTATATCATTTTAGTATATTACCATATATTTCGTTTTTATTCAACAATATTTGTCAATTATGGTTAATTGTTAGCGTGAACCTATTTGGAATTTATTATTTTTTATTATCAAATCAGTAAAATAGGCCAGATATATAAATAAAAATGGAAATGGTTAAACGTATTCGACAATTAAAATGAAAAAATTAATTATTTAGGATTGATAAAAATAATATTTATGTAAAATGTTTACAAGAAGCTTGGTTAATTGTATACTTTAATTAGGATAAATTTGGTAAGGAGTGATAAAATGACTATATCAGGTTCAATTCTTAAGCGATTAAGAAATAGTAAAAATATGACTTTAAAGGAATTAGTTGCTGACGTTAATGAAAAACTTGGTACTGACATAAGTATAGGAATGGTTAGTAGGTGGGAAAATGGTAAATCAGAAGTGAGATATAAAAATCTGAAATGCATGGCATTATATCACAATGTTACTACAGATTTTTTACTAGGGTTTGATTTAAATGAATTTTCGGATATTGTAGATTTAAGAAATGATTTAGAAATTACTCAAATGATAAAGGAATCAGAAGAGAGATATATAAAAAAATTAGAAGAGAGATGTAAAATAATAATTAGCTAAGGAATACTTTTATAAAGGAAATAAAAAGGTATTTAAAAGTTATTATGATACGATTATCAAAAGTTAATAGTGTTCTTTGACATACCCTCATGTTGAAAGTTTTATTCAATATGAGGGTGTTTTATTGTGATTTTAATTAAAGGTAAGGGAATTCTTATCAAGTAGAATTTGTAGGAATATAGATCGAAGGGGAAAAATGAATAAATGGAATAAACCTTTTTTATTATTCATGTTTATTTAAATGTAAGACCTTGCATGAAATAATAAATACTTAATAATAATTTAACGAATATCTTGTAATATGGTATTGACTAACGCAAACAATCAATGTATGATATTGTATATATAATTGTGAAGATATTATTGATTATATATTCAAGAGGCGTTGATATGTGCAAAAGCAGTTAAACAGCTTTAAGAGCAACATTTTTATCTAGATGAAATATGTCGTATCTTTAAAGTGGCAATAACAATATTTTGTAGGAAAAATTGTTTAAATAAAGATTTCTAAATAACTTAAAGAGAAAGTTGAAGCTTCTTATTATTTAGTGAGGCAAGCTATATTTATAGTGTTTTAGATAGGATTGATTTTGAACTATTTATATAATTTCTTTGATTTTACAAAGAGAATTATGAATGAGTTTATCAAATGTTTTAGAACTAAACTTAAGGGAGGAAAATAAAATGAGTGGATTAGGAAATCAAATTAAAACTTTGCTTTTGATGAGTAGTTTAACGATATTAGTAGTATTAATAGGTGGGGCCTTAGGTGGTCAATCAGGTATGATGATGGCTTTGATATTTGCACTTATTATGAATGGAGGCAGCTATTGGTTCAGTGATAAAATAGCGCTATCTATGACTGGAGCTCAGCCATTATCAAGAAATGAAAATATTGAAATTTATACTATGGTGGAAAAACTTACAGCAAATGCAGGAATACCAATGCCAGGACTTTATAGTACACCTTCTATGCAGCCTAATGCTTTTGCAACAGGAAGAAATCCTAAACATTCAGCTGTTGCTGTTACACAAGGATTATTGAATATACTAAATTATGAAGAATTAGAAGGAGTTATTGCTCATGAACTGGCACATATTAAGAATAGAGACGTGCTTATAAGCACCATTGCAGCTGTAATGGCAGGAGTAATTACAACAATGGCTAATTGGGCGCAGTGGGCATTAATGTTTGGTGCAGGTAGTGATGAAGAAGAAGGACCAGGATTCTTAGCTGCTTTGCCGGTAATAATTTTAGGACCTATTGCAGCTATGTTAGTACAGATGGCAGTATCAAGATCTAGAGAATATCTTGCAGATAGTACAGGAGCGAGGATTGCAGGGCATAGCAGAGGACTCTCAAATGCCTTACTTAAGTTAGAGCAGGCTTCTAGAGCGGTTCCAATGGACGTCAGCCCTGCAGCAAGTCATCTTTTTATAGTGAATCCATTAAGTGCTAAAAGATTAATGAATTTATTTAGTACCCATCCATCTACAGAGGATAGAGTACGCAGACTTCAGGCTTCAAATTTATAATCTTAATTAAATTAGATTAAATTAAATATCTTAAAGCATCTGCAAACAGGTGCTTTCATGATATTTAGAACAGTTACAAGAGAATATTAAGGATAAAGGTAAATTTAATTTTTAATATTCAACGAATTATTGCTAACTATACTGCCTATATTATTTATGGTAGAATTGTATTATAAAATTATTATTTTGGAGGAATTATTTATGGAATTAGACCCCGAACCGACGAGTATAATGTCACAGTTAATTTTAATAGCTATTTTAACTTTAGTTAATGCGTTTTTTGCATCAGCAGAGATGGCTATAGTATCATTAAATAAAAATAAAATAAAATTTCTTGAAGAAGATGGAAACAAAAAGGCAAAACTTTTATTAAAGCTTATGGAAGAACCAACTAACTTCCTATCTACGATACAAGTAGGAATAACCCTAGCAGGATTCTTTAGTAGTGCTTCAGCAGCAACAGGAATATCAGAAAATCTTGCTGTTTATTTAAAGGGATTAAATATTCCTTATAGTGGACAAGCCGCTTTGATAATAGTCACAGTTATATTATCTTATATAACATTAGTATTTGGAGAACTCTTCCCAAAGAGAATAGCACTAAAAAAAGCAGAAGCTATTGCAATGTTTTCAGTGAAACCAATAACTTATATATCTAAGATAACAATTCCCTTTGTAAAACTACTTTCAGCATCAACTAGTGTATTAGTTAGATTAATTGGATTAGACAAAGATGATTTAGATGAAAAAGTATCAAAAGAAGAAATTAAGTCTTTTGTTGAAGTTGGACGAGAACATGGAGTTATAAATCAAACTGAAACAGAAATGATAAAAAGCATATTTGAGTTTGATAATAAATTAGCCCATGAAGTAATGACCCCAAGAACAGAAGTATTTATGATTGATATAGAAAAACCATTAAATGAATATTTAGATAAATTAATAGAAGAAAGATATTCAAGGATCCCTATATATGAAGATGATATTGATAATACCATTGGTATACTTTATATGAAGGATTTCCTTAGTGAAGCCCGAAAGCATGGATTTGAGAATGTGGATATTAGAAGTATATTACATCCGCCGTATTTTGTCCCAGAAACTAAAAAGATCGATAAATTATTTAAAGAATTACAGGAGTCTAGAAAACATATGGCTGTATTAATAGATGAATATGGAGGGTTTTCAGGAATAGTTTCTATAGAAGATTTAATCGAAGAAGTTATGGGTAACATAGATGACGAGTACGATGAAGATGAACCAGCTATAGAAAAGATAGATAATAATACTTTTATAATATCAGGTATGCTTTCAATTAATGATTTCAATAATTATTTCGATGTAGATATTAAAAGTGAAAATTATGATACAATGAGTGGATTTATTATTGAAACTATTGGATACATTCCAAAGAGCCCAGAGGAAAAACATATAGAATATGAAAATTTAGTTTTTAAAATAAAGGAAATAAAAGAAAAGAGAATTGAAAAAATAAGACTTTCTCTTAAGAAAGAAGAATTGGTCTTATAGTTATAATAAAGATACCTAGCGGGTAATGCAAGGTATCTTTATTTTTTAATATATACGTAATAAGGTATTTTAATCGTAATTCCTGTTTCGTCATATTTATAGCCAGTACCATGTAGAGAATCTAGTCCGGAAACTAAATTCATTGCTACATCATAAATTGCCTTTGCATGAAGTTTAGAATCTTGAACAACAGTGCCAGCCATAAAACCTTGATCAATTAATTTCTTCGCATCAGGTACGCCGCCAAGTCCGACAACAGGAATATATTTAGATTTGTCACCTTTGTTGAAACCATACTTTTGAAGTGCCTCAATTGCACCTATTGCCATATTATCATTATTAGAAATTATAGCTTCGATTTTGCCATTAAAAGTTAAGAGTTGTGATTCAATTGTTGTCTTTGCACACTCTCTTTGCCAATTACAAAAAGTTGAAAAAAGCTCTTCGGTTTTTATTCCAGCATCATCTAATGCACGAATAGGATATAAGCTTCTGCCGGAGGTTAAAAGATTGTTGGATGGACCTTTTAACATTATATATTGAATTATATTATCTTTATTTTTATCTAAAGTCTCTTTATGAGTTTTCCATTCATCAGCTAATATTTTACCTTCTAAAGTCCCACCTTGTTCAGTATCACCAACTATAATAACAGATGCAGGATAAGTTTTAACGAGGTTTATCAATGCAGAAGTAGTAGGAAAAAATAAAATTAATGGGTGTTGGGAGTTAGCTATTTTATTAAGAGTCTCACTAACTTCATCTTCATTAGAACTAATTGGAGCTACAACAAAAACATCAAGATCTGAGCTAAGTTCCCTAGCAATATCATCATTTTGAACAGATTGATTTGCTTTTCCATCAAAAACGGTGAATTTGATTTTATCTCCACTTTCTTTCTGAAGTTCTTCCAAGCTCTTCTTTAAATCAGAATTAAATGCATTACTAAGATCAACTAAGAATACACCTACATTAATTGGCTTTTGGCTAGGAGTCTTTGGGGCAGCATATGCAGTAATTTCAATGCTATGTAATAATAATATATAAACTATAATAAATGATAGTAATTTTTCTAATATCTTCATTTTTATCCTCCATAAGTTTTGTCTCAATAAAGCATACAATTATAGACTTTCTATATTAATAAAATTTATTCGTTTCTACACATAATATTGTATTGATTTTATGGGAAGCTTGAAATTAAACCAAGAATATGTGATAACTTACCGAAAGAGAAGATACTCTGTTTCTCGGTTGCTGAAAAAAATAACTGTGGATTTCTACCAGTAAAAGTTGCACCAGTCTTGCTTGTTCCTTAGGCAAGCTAATGACAAGCAGGACTGGAACAACTTTTACTGAAGAAATACCTACAGCTATTTTTTTAATGCAACACTGCGAAAAAGAGTATATTCCCTTTCTGGTATAGATAGTATTTCAACGTATAAGTTAAGTCTTAATTAGTCTATCTATTATAGAGTTTACATATATATTGCAGTATCTATAGTGAGCGGTATCATGACAAATTTGGCTATTATGAGATTAATTATTATTGAGAGACACTATAATCCTATAATAATATTAATAGACAATATGAATAGCTTGTAAAAAATTACAATTATTATATAATAATTGTATGGAAATAAATTCAACAGAGGTTGTAAAATGTAAATACTAAATAGTAAGGGGATACATTATGGAAGAATTAACAATTGCGTTATTGATAGATTCGGATAATATTGGAGCAAAACATATTGAGAATATACTTGGTGAGCTTACAAAGTATGGAAGGGTTACAATTAGAAGAATGTATGGTGATTGGACTCAGGAGAGGTTAAAACCTTGGTTAGAAAAATCTTCACAGTTTTCACTTACTCCTATAATGCAGTCTAATGATACTTCTAGAAAGAACGCTTCAGATATAGGGTTAGTTATTGATGCCATGGATATATTGTTTTCAGAGAAGGTAAATGGATTTTGTATTGTGTCAAGTGATTCGGATTTTAATAAACTGGCAAAAAGATTACGTGAGTCTGGTAATTTAGTAATTGGGATGGGTGAGCAAAAAACACCAGAATCATTTAGAGCTTCATGTGAAAAATTTATTTATTTAGATATTATAGATGAAGAAATAGAAATCGAAGATGAGAAATCAGATACAGTGCCTAAGGATAATGAAATTAGTAATAAACGTTTTGAGGAAAAATCTTTTACTAAGAAAAGTATCATAGAAAAGACTATTATTAATATGATTTTGGATAGCAATATGGATTCTATGCACCTTGGAGAAATAGGGCAAAGAATAAATAATATGTTTCCAGATTTTGATGTGAGAAATTATCATTATACAAAATTATCAGAACTCTTAAAGGAGTTTGACAGCCTTTCTCTAAGTAGAAAAGAAAACAAATACTGGGTTACTATAAAAAGTATTATGCCGGAAAACATTGAAGAAATTGAAAACAAAATAGTCATGATATTTAAAAAGAAGCGAGTATCAAAAATGAATATAGGAGAGCTGAAAAAAGAATTATCAAATGTTATCCCTAATTTAGATATAGTGATTAAGAAAAGTGGAGTTACTAAGTTTTCTTTATTCTTAGATAAGAAAATTGATGTTATTAAGATCAGTGGCTATAATGCTCAGCTTATTAAATAGGCTATAGATATTCAAACTAAAACTTAGACTTATGCGATAGCTTACCGAAATTATAAATATTTTTGCTCCGAAAAACTATAAAAATATCGATGAAGGTTCTAAGTTGCAGGTTGCATCCATTTTAGCATGTTCCCACCTTCGGTGTGACAAGCTAAAGTGGAACAACCTACAACTAATAACCTTTGACAGCTCATTTTTAAATGTTTTCTTCGCAATAATATTTATAATTTCTAGTGAAGATATGAGCTTAAAGTTTTAGCAAATTTGTAAATATATTTATCTAATAAGTCTAATTCATAAATTGGATATCTATATACAAAACAAAATAATAGAGAAGAGTTTAGAGTGGTAGGAAAAAGATTACTATTACCCCCTGTGTCGTGAAACACGGAGTAGGGTAGTGATGACTGCTACATATAGAAAAAAGTGAAGTGAATCAAAAATTTAGTATTTAAAAGAAGCGGTAAAAATATTAATTAATATTGAGGCAAGTACTTCCGCCAATATAATTTTGCATGATTGTTATATGAAATATTTAGGCACATGAAAAGTTTATAGAAGCTCAGTAGATATATTTCTAAGATACCGCTCTGGTTATTACTTATATTGCTTAAGATATATGGGCAAATTGTGGATACTCTAATATGGTTTACCATAAATATTGTTCAGAATATGCGCCTAAAATGCTGGTTTAGTATGCGCCTTTTATAATAGACAGTCAAAATAATAAAACTGTTTCTATAGAAGGCGTATTTTCTTTCATATGCCTTAGTTCTCTATATTCCAATTTTCTTCTGTTGCATATATTGAAACTCCATCTTTTTTACTTGTTTCATATATATTAACGCCACTTGAAATTAAATTAGTGTAAGCAGAATTTTTACTTATATCATTATTTTTAAAGCTATCTCCATTTATGCTATCAGCAGACCTGCTTATGACGCCAAACGATGGTTTAACATATCGGATAAAATCTATTGTTGATGATGTGTCGTATCCATGATGTGGTACTTTTAGCACATCAACGTCTGATCCATTTAATAATTTATTTTCAGTAAAATCTTTTTCTGATCTCCATTCCATATCGCCAGTAAATAAGACTTGTAAGTCTCCATAATTTAAATATATAATTGCAGATCTATCATTCCAGTAATCTAGTAAACTTTCACCTCTTATTGGCTTAGGTTCAAACTCCTTATCGGATTGAATGAATTGCAAGATATTATTTTCATCAATGAATTGATTTTTTATAATAGTTGCAGTTTTAATCTTATTTTTGTTGATATAATCTACAATACCTTTATACATATCGTAATCTTTTTTTAGTGCTTCAATGATATAAGGCGTTTCTTTAGTTAAATCCATGCCAGCATACCACTCTTTTGTTTCTGGAATATTAGGAAGATACACTTTCTTAATATTAAAATTATTAAGAATTGTAATTAATCCACCCATATGGTCTCCGTGAGGATGTGTAAGTATGACATAATCTATTAACGGCTGTCCATTATCGTTTTTTAAATCTTGTTCTTTTAAGAAACTTAAAATTTTACTTGAATTCTTGAATTCTCCAGTGTCGATTAATACTTTTTCGCCGTTTGGAAGTTTAATGTATATGCAATCTGCATCTTCGACACTTAAGAATTTTATAAATAAGTTATCTGTCATTTCTCCAGAACATTTATATTCACCTGAATCATCAAAACTCTCCATCTTGCCATTGATAATAATATTTCCAACGACTAAAGAACTATCTGCTTTGACATAATATTTTTTGTTATCGATAGTAATCCACTGATTAGCAGTCATTACACCATTGCTGGATGAGTAATATTTCTTATTATTGTGTTCATAAATTCCAGTTTGAAGCCTTCCAGTATCGTCGAAACAATACCAATTATTGTTTATGAAAGTTTTAGTAAATGTAAATCCACTATGACTATTAATAAAATCTTTTTTCAAATAAGAATCAACTCCAATAGATAGGAAACATAAAGCAAGCATAATAGGGATTAGTTTGGGTATTTTTACTGTATTTTTTTGCATCTTTATAGTTGCCCCTTAATACATTTATTCATTAATTATATTATTCTTAGAATTTAGAAAGGTTGCAGTATTAACTAAGACATAACGAAACATTAACACAATCCTAAAATTAGAATTTTTTATCTTCATCGCAAGTGAGTTCAAGCACCACAAGGTGCTGATAAGACCATGCAGGCAGTGTTAAGTAAATCAGCAGATATTGGTTTCTGTGGACCTGAACAAACTATTTACATCAACAATCAAGGAAGAGAAGACTATCCAGTGCTTTTTGGACAACTTACTCAAAAGGATGGATCATTCTTGGTTGGAAGAACTAAAGATGATAATTTTAAATGGGAAAATATCAAAGGAAAGAGCGTTATTGGAGGAAGACCAGGTGGGGTTCCAGCTATGGCACTTCAATATGCTATGAAGAAGAATAATATTGATCCAAAGACAGATGTCAACATGGTTACTAATATTGATTTTGCTGCAACTGCTGGTGCATTTAAAGGCGGTACTGGAGATTACGTAGCACTTTTTGAACCAACAGCATCTACTCTTCAAAAAGAAGGAACTGGAACTATTCTTGCATCTGTTGGAGAAGAATCAGGGCTAATTCCTTACACTTGTTATTTTGCTACAAAGTCTTATATTGATAAGAATCCAAAAGTAATCCAAGGTTTTACTAATGCAATTTATAAAGGCCAAGAGTGGTTCTTTAATCACAGTACAGAAGAAGTTGCTGATAGCATAATTGAATATTTCCCAGGAACAGATAAAGCTACAATTATCACAGTTATTGATAACTATAAGAAGATTGAAGCAATAGCTCATACACCAGATATTAAACAAGAAAATTTAAATAGACTTATGGATATAATTTCAGATTATGATGCAAGTTTAATGCCACAAAGACCTGAATTTAGTAAGATAGTAGATAATTCTTATGCTGAGAAGGCAGGTAAATAGCAATAACATAAAGATGAAAAGGTGGTGATTGCATTTGAGTTTGTTACAAATATCAAATATATTTATGAATTATCATTCAATTAAGGGAGAAACACAAGCCTTAAATGATGTTAATTTTGAGGTGAATGATGGTGAGTTTATTTCTATTTTAGGGCCATCAGGATGCGGAAAATCTACTTTGCTTAATATAATGAGTGGCTTATTGGAGCCTTCAAATGGATATGTATTATATAAAGGTGAAGATATTAAAAAAAACTTAGATAAAATAGGGTATATGTTTCAAAAAGATCATCTTTTTGAATGGAATACTGTTTGGGAGAACGTTATTCTTGGATTAAAAATAAAGAAGCAATTAAATAATGAATCAAAGATGAGAGTCAGTGAATTACTTGATGCTTATGGGCTAACAAGATTTAAAAATCATTATCCAAGTGAACTTTCAGGAGGAATGAGGCAGAGAGTTGCCCTTATAAGAACTTTAGCATTGAATCCGGATGTACTTTTTTTAGATGAACCATTTTCTGCTTTAGATTATCAGTCACGACTTTTAGTATGTGATGATGTTCATAAAATAATAAAGACAGAAAAGAAGACAGCAGTAATGGTTACTCATGATATTGCAGAAGCTATTTCTTTATCAGAGAAAGTAATTGTATTATCTAAAAGACCATCAAAAGTAAAAGTAGAAGTACCCATAAACTTTGCAGAAGATGATTTAACTCCATTTCAAAAGAGAAGAGCTCCTGAGTTTAGCGATTACTTCAATAGATTATGGAAGGAGTTGAATCAGGGAAATGACTAAAATGCACGAAAAAGTAAAAGAAGCAGATATAGTTTCTAAAGAACATGAGGAATACTTAAGAAAAATAAAGAGTACTAAAAGAAGAATTGTAATTACTAGAATTCTTATACTTGTAGGGTTCATAGCCCTATGGCAGATAGCTGCAAATTTAAAGTGGATTGATCCATTTTTGACCTCAAGTCCAGCTAGAGTAATTAATTCATTTGTGTCTTTATATGAAGATGGAAGTTTATTTAAGCATATAGGTGTAACATGTTATGAGACTATTTTAGGATTTTCTTTAGGAACAATTCTAGGTGTATTAATTGCAATAATACTATGGTGGTCCCCAATGATATCGAAAATATTGGATCCATATTTAGTAGTATTAAATGCGCTTCCTAAAGTGGCATTAGCGCCAATTATAATTTTTTGGATTGGGAATGGAATGCCGGCAATAATTGTTATTGCACTCTTAATATCAGTTATAACAACAGTTATAGGAGTATTAAGTGGCTTCAACGAGATTGATAAAGAAAAGATTATGCTGATGAACACTTTTAGAGCTTCAAAGATACAAATTCTGAGGTATTTAATTTTCCCATATTCTATTCCAATCTTCATTTCAGCTTTGAAAATTAATGTTGGATTATCCTGGGTAGGAGTAATTATGGGAGAATTTTTAGTAGCTAAGAACGGACTCGGATTCTTAATAGTATATGGTGGACAAGTAGCTCAGTTAGATATGGTAATGATGAGTATAGTTATACTCTCTATAATTGCCTTTATCATGTATGAAGTAGTTGCAATAGCAGAAAAGAAACTGGTAAAGGACAAGAATTAAAAGGATTTGAAGTTTATATTTAATATCATGATATAGGAATGATATTTATAACTAGGGCTTTCTAAAATGAATTCAATATATTTTGTTATAGGTTAGAACAAAATATATTGTAAAAACTTCATTTTCAGATAGGCCCTAGTTTTATATTCTTATTTAATGTTTAATGCTAAAAATACGCAAGGATAAGGATATTTGTCCAAAAGGTAACCTTTACTTTAGCAGAAAAGGCGTTTTACTTATGAGATTAATAGTGGTAAATTAATTTGTATAGGAATAACATGAAAAAACTCGAATAATGGAGGATGATAAAGTTGAAATTATTTAGAGAGGCATTAATTATACTTGGAATTTATCTGTTTGGGGAATTATTATCTTCATTGCTCCATTTGCCAATACCGGGGAATATCCTAGGAATGATAATATTATTTATTTTATTATACACAAAAGTAATTAAAGTAGAGAATATTTCTAATGTGACAAATTTTTTATTAGATCATCTAGCATTCTTTTTTATTCCAGCAGGTGTAGGGCTTATGGCTTCAATTGGAATAATAAAAGCAACTTGGTGGCAGCTTCTTGTAGTATGTTTATTAACGACCATAATAATGATTGCAACAACAGGAGTTGTAGTACAAATTATTTCTAAGAAGAAAAATAAAGATATCTAATTTATTCTACAAGAATTTTTCATACGTGAGGTGATATATATGGATATAATAACAAACAATGTTCTATTTGGTTTAGTAATTTCACTAGCTGCCTTTGAAATAGGGATATTTATTAATAGATATACAAGAGTACCTATTTTAAACCCGCTGCTTGTTGCAATAGTAATTGTAATTGGGATTTTATTAGCATTTCATATAGATTTTAATACATATAACAAAGGAGGTCAGTTTATAAATATGTTTCTTGGACCTTCAACGGTAGTACTTGCGGTACCGTTATATAAGCAGCTTGATTTACTTAAAAAGAATGCAAAGGCCATTTTAAGTGGAATATTTATAGGAAGTGTTGTAGGAATCTTTTCTATAATCGGAATATCACATTTAGTAGGATTAGATGCAAGCATAATAAAATCATTAGTGCCTAAATCAGTAACAACACCTATAGGAATCTCAATAAGCAATCAACTAGGTGGATTAGTGCCAATAACAGTACTTGCTATCATATTTACAGGAATAATGGGAGCAGTATTTGGACCAACCATATGCAAAATATTTAAGATAAAAGATAAAGTAGCAATTGGCGTATCAATAGGCACAGCAGCTCATGCAGTTGGAACCAGTAAAGCATTAGAGCTGGGAGAAGTAGAAGGAGCTATGAGCAGCCTTTCTATCGGTATAGCTGGAATCATGACAGTAATCATTGCTCCAGCAGCTTATAATTTAGCAGTATTTATTTATCACACTTTTATTATGTATAGATAAAATGAATGAAACTTAGGTTTATGTGATAACTTACCGAAAGGGAGTAGACTCTGTTATTTCGGTTGCTATAGAATAGTTCTGTAGATTTCTACCATCAGAAGTTGCACCATATATGCATGTTCCCAAGTCAAGCTAGTGACAAGCAGATATGGAACAACTTCTAATGAAGAAATCCTATAGACCTATTCTAAATGCAACACTGCATAAAAGAGTCTACTCCCTTTCTGGTATTGTACATATATCAAAGCATAAATCTAACTTGTAATTGGGTTATCCATATAGGAAGAGTCAATTAACGAAGATTTTGTATCTGACAAATCCTTATAAATCAATAAGTTTGATGCTTGAATTTCTATATTTTAGTGTATAAAATAGACTTTATTTACCCGCCAAGATATATCTAAGTTAAATATTTCATCTATTAGATAAGCATATTTACATAGTTGTTAAACTTTAAGTGGATATCTTCACTAGAAATTAAATACATTTTTGTGAAGTAGGCATTTGAAAATAAGCTGCTAAAAGTACTTAATGGAAGCTTGTTCCACATTAGCTTGTTACAATAAAATTGGGAGCAAGCTAATGTGGTGCGAGCTTCCATTTGGTACTTTCAGCGAAATTTTCATAGTCCTGAGGAACAAAAATGTATTTAATTTCGGTAAGTCATGTCACTCAAATTAATTAATATTTCTAGTGAAATGTTTTAAAAGTGAGGAATATATATGTTGAAATATGAAAAAAATAGTAATATACTTAGAAATTGTAGTTATTTATAAATTTAATTAGATATGGGAGGTACATATGAAAAAATTAAAAGAATACGGAATTATAACGATAGGGGTAGCGTTAGTAGTAGTCGCATTTGAATTCTTTTTCTTTCCAAATAAAATAGCTTCTGGAGGAGTATCTGGATTAGCATTAGTAATTAACAGTATCTTTGGTTTTGATACAGGAATTGTTATGATAGTATGTAATGTCATACTATTTATACTAGGATTCACTCTTATTGGAGGAAGCTTTGGGATCAAAAGTTTATATGCAGCCTTTGGATTATCTTTTGCTTTAACAATTATGGAAAAGATATATACACCAGTGGCATTTACAGATAACTTAATGCTTGCTTCAATCTTTGGAAGTGTACTTTTGGCATTGGGGACAGCAATTATGCTTACTCAAGATGCAACAACTGGAGGAACAAGTATTATAGCAAAAATATTAAACAAGTATGCAAATATTGATTTCGGGAAAAGTCTTTTAATATCTGATTCAGTTGTTGTATTGCTTGCAATGTATACTTTTGGAACTGAATTAGCTTTATTTGGTTTATTAAGTATATACTTAACAGGAAATTTAATTGATAAGTTCATAGATGGACTTAATATGTCAAAGCAGGTAATGGTATTTACTAATCATGAGCAGCTTATTTCAGATTATATAATTAACAATATAGATAAAGGCTGTACAGTATTTTATGGAAAGGGTGGGTATACTGGGAATGAGAATTGCGTTATTTTAACCATCTTAAAAAGAGGGCAGTTTATAAAATTAAAGCAATTTATCAGAAATAATGACCCTGAGGCGTTTATTACTGTAAGTGAAACCAGTGAAGTTTTAGGTAAGGGCTTTAAAAGTTTAGAGAATTAAGATTTCATAAAAAATACAATTATATAAGAGTGTTATTAAGAATGGCACTATCAAAGAGGTTTAGCAATATTTACTTCTTGATTATACTCTCAAGTGCAAACTATAATTATGTAAGATAAATAAATCGTAGGGAACGAAGAATTAATTAATTGCGATTTATAAAATTATTATAAAATGTGGGAGACGGTGTAGATATGGCTTACGAAGATGAATTGCTTATTACGTATGGATTAGGGTATGCTTTTGAAAAAAGTAAATTATTAATTGTTTCTGAAATTGAAGAAAAAACTATATTAAAAAAAGAATTAGATATTATGGAAGAGATAAATGCAATTAATAAATTCAAGGAAGAGTTAGATGCTAAATGTGATTTAAAGTTTCCCAAGAGCTATCTCTCAAATGTAGAAGAAGCTTTAGAAGAAAAATTATCAAAAATAATACCCATAATTACATCAATAAAAGCCAAAAACGCAAATAGACAAGATAATTTAATGGATGAATACATAAAAAGAGATTTGAGTCAAATGAGATTAAGAAAAGAAGGCTATATACAAAAAGATTCAACTTTAATTAAAGAATATTTAGATAATTGTGATAGGGCTTCTGATACAAATACTGAAAACAAAGAACACAAATCTTTAAAATATAATAAAGTTATTTTAAAAATCATATTAACAACGAATTACGGGAATGATTTTAGTCGTTTTTTAACCAAACAAGGACAAGCTGGAATTATAGATAATACTACAGAAAAATATTTAGAAAATATACTTAAGAACGACTATTTAGTAAAAAAGAAGTATAATGAATTAGATTTTTTAAATTTGTTACTATTCCTTGAAGAGTGGGAAAGTAAGTATTTTAGTTGGAACGAAAAGTATACAAGCCTAATGTATTCAATAAATAAAGATGGAAGAAAATATAAAGGCTCTAAATCAGAAATAAAAGATTATGTGATTTCTTTTCTAAAAGAAAAAAAATATTTATACGTTCCTTTTGGAAGATATAATGAAGATAACATATTTATAACGTTAAATGACGAAAGATACTGCAACAAAATTGCAGCTAAAACAAGTGGTGAATATGAAAAAAATAATCATAAATATGTTCTTTTAGAGAAAAAAGAAAGTAATTTATATCAAATAACTTCAAATGATTACGATGAAATTGATTTAGATTATAACACAGAATTAGGATATTTGCTTTCTTATGAAAATGATAATGTATATATTTCATTAGTTAAATATAACAAGAATAATGAAAAAGTAAGTATTGCAGATAAATACGATAAATTTAAACCAGAAATGCTTAAAGCCTTAGAAGAACATTTTATTTTATAAAATATCAGTCGAAAGAAAGACTAACTATGTTGCTCGGTTGCTAGAGAATAGGATTGAGTATTTCTAACATTAGAAGTTGTACCCATTCCTGCATGCTCCTTAGATAAATTAAGGACAAGCAAGAATGGAACAACTTCTAATGAAGAAATACTTCAATCATATTCTCAATGCAACACTGCGCAAAATAGTTAGTCTTTCTTTCTTGTGTGATATGTATAAAATTTATGTATAATTCAAGTTTATAGTCACTTAGAATCTTCTATAGAAGGAGGTGCGATAAAGTCCTTTGTATACATCAAGATATAGAAAATCAAACATCCAATATATTGGTTTATAGGGCTTGGTAGATGCGAAATTTTGGTTAATTACATCCTTCTATAGATAAGCATATTTGCAAATTTACTGAAACTTTAAGTGGATACATGTTGTGGATTTAATATTATAGATATCTAAACTATGAAGTTGATTTATAATTTGAAATATATACTACACCAGAAATAGAATGTACTCTTTTACGCAGTGTTGCATTGAAAAAATGGCTATAGGTATTTATTCAGTAAAAGTTGTTCCAGTCCTGCTTGTCATTAGCTTGCCTAAGGAGCAAGCAGGACTGGTGCAACTTTTACTGGTAGAAATCCATAGCCATTTTTTCTAGCAACCGAGTAACAGAGTACATTCTATTTCGGTTAGTTTATCTCATAAACCTAAGTTACGTATGAGATATCTGTATGTACATTTATTTTGAAGACTTTTCAAGTCTCCTGCGTTTTTTTGTTTTCTTTTTCATTACTGAAAATCCAAAAGAACCAATTGGTTTCTTAGCTAGTGGGAAATATTCGCCATGACAGTAAGACATCATATTTGCATTTTCAAAGTGAATTTTTCCTTTGTCATCGAATAAATCTTCGTTAACGTGAGATCCAACTACTTCAGCTATAAACATATCATGAGTGCCAAGGGGAACTATGTTAGTTACCTTGCATTCAATATTTACTGGACATTCATTTATGTATGGAGTTGAAATGTTAAGACTTTCTTTTAAAGTAAAACCCATTTCAGCTATCTTATCATTTTTCTTTCCTGATCTAACGCCACAATAGTCTACTTTTTTTACTAAATCTGAACTTGGCAGATTTACTACAAATTCCATGGTTTCTTTGATATATTCATAAGACAATCTCTCAGGTCTTATAGAAATATAAAGCATAGGAGGCTTAGTATTAATAGTACCAGTCCACCCAACTGTAAAAACGTTAGTTTTGCCAGCTTTATTTTTAGAGGTGACTAAAACCACGGGTACTGGGTTTAAAATTACACTTCCTTTAAAATCAACTTTATTCATCTTAATTGCTCCTTTAAACAAAGGCACCTTCAAGAATAATTAGGAAATAGTCAGCCTAGTTATTTGAAGATGCCTTATAAATTGTATAAAAATAAGTAATTATTATCTTCTTCTATTTGAACGATTATAGTAACTTCTTTTTTTCTTACGTCTTGAATTAGCTGCCATATTTTTAATTAACACAACTAAAGTAATAATGATAGCTAATACAACTAGTGTAGAGATATATATAATTAAATTATCTTTAATTAAATCACCAAATGAAAGAGCTACTGTACCAGTGACTTCTTCGCTATGATTTCTTGTGCTATAAGTAAGCTTAGTATTTTTGTTAAAAAGCAAATCCCATGCACTAGAATCAGTACCGTTAAAAGTTATTTTAGACTCTTCGTCGTTTATATCATTCTTATAATAATTAACATCTTGAGTTAGCTTTACTGGGACGGAAATAGTCTTTGTAGGTCCCAATACAACAAAAGGTTTATATTTTACTTCAGCAGTTCCAACGCTTTCGCCATTAGATTTATAAACTTCCTTATTAGCAGAGTAGCTATAATTTATAATAGCATCCATATCATTAAACTTCGTCATATCTGCATTATCATTTTGTCTACTCTTTAGTACAACACCAATTATTTTTCTGCCATCTCTTTCATACACTGTAGCTAGGCATCCACCAGCTTCTTTAGTAGTTCCGGTTTTACCACCGATATTACCATTCTTACCAAGTGTTAAATTTCTATTCTCTAAAATTATCTTAGAATTCTTTAGAGTTATTGGAGCTTTGTCAAGGGCCATAGTTTCTCGTTCCCAGTCATTTGCAAAAGCAGCTTTTGTAATTAATGAAAGGTCGTAAGCAGTAGTATAGTGATTTGGATCATGCAATCCATTAGGTGTAATAAAGTTACTGTTATTAGCTCCAAGTTCTTTTGCTTTTTTATTCATTAACTCAGAAAAAGACTTAGAATCGCCTGCAACATTATCTGCAATTACATAAGCAGTATCATTACCAGAGAATAAAAGTAATCCTTTCATTATATCATCGGCTAATACTTTATCACCAGGCTGCATAGTATTATGCATATAGTTTAGAT
>Ga0209281_1000746_pt1 | contig 31469 bp, 37 predicted proteins | sample MedtruBG_FD_187514 | JGI IMG/M metagenome (GOLD analysis project Ga0209281, IMG submission 187514) | Root nodule microbial communities of legume samples collected from California, USA - Medicago truncatula BG (SPAdes) (version 2) | ecosystem: Host-associated > Plants > Roots > Nodule | place... | reverse complement strand
TCCCGAAGATCATTCGAAAAAGGTCTCGCCATAAAGGCCGGCCTCCTTCACCGGCCTGAATGGTGAATCTGATTTGCGCAGAAAAAGGAATCCCCTTTCCGATTCCGCCTAAATGCATCCCGCTCTAGGCGGCGCACCTCCTTTTCAAGTCAGGGCTGGGTGGCCGTGAAAAGCGGCAGCCGCCCCACTCCCGTTTACCACAGGTTCCGGCCTTCTCTTCGGCGCGTGTGAAAGCGCGTTCAATGGCGCCGGCCTCTACCGCCGAGGGCAAGCGCCCGAGCGCCCGCTGCAACATCCCGAAATCGGAGCGCCCCGGGCTCGATGTGTACGGCAATCCGATATCCGTCCCACTTCACCTCAAAGACCCAGTCCGGCCCTTCGGCGGCTTATCGACGAGGGTTGCAAGGCAAGGATCGACCCGCGCCGGCATGGGATCGGTTGGAGCGATATCGCGCGGCTTCTTTGAGGATGCTTTGGCCATCAGGCCATTAACGCACAGGCCTGTGAAAAGCCGAATTGACTCTTTCGGCTGAGAGAACATATTAGGAACATTCAACGGCGATGCGGCGCCATTTCATCAATCAGGGGCGAAAACTAGAAAGACGCGCGTCATGCGAACACTTGCCGATGAGATAGGAACCGCAATTGAAGTCGATCTTGCGGTAATGCCTTTGCACCAAAGGCGGGCCTATGCCGGCCTCGACCAGTACCGGCGCCCCGTCGAGGTGCGCGGCGTCCAGGAACTCGCTAAGGGGATTGCCGAATCCTTCGGGGCCTTTGCTATCTTCGATGTCGAGACGGTGCTGCGGTCTCCGGCGATTGCACCATTCGTTACGCAGACGCTGTACGCGATCCCCCTCGATCTGAGGCGGGCCGCCTGCGACCGCGATCGGCTAAAAGCAGAAAGCGCGCGCAAGGAGATGGCGCGGATAATCTCGGCCGCACTGCTGGCGCGATACCATTTCGAACCCCTGAAGCACGCTGGTGCGTCCTGCCATCCGAATTGGGAACAGGCATTCGACCAGCAGTTTGGCGCCGGCCGAGGAGGAGGATCAAGCGGATGAGTGACTAACAGGGCGCGAAACCCCACTACGAGACCGGCCCCTATGTCCATTACTGCGAGCATCCTGGCTGCACGAAATGGGGTGGCTTTGGTTTCGGCGCCGGGCGGTCGGAGCCAAATTGGTTCTGCTTTGAGCATCGGCCCGATTGGAAAACCGGACCGACCACCCAGGCCCCACTCACCGCGCGGGCGAGGCGCGAAATAACCCAGCTATGACAGTAACAGTTACAGAAGAACAACTGAAGCCGCCGACAATCTGCGCGAGTCAATGCGGATCTTCAACGACGCCATTCGCATGGCAGCCTATCGAGGCCTGCACGATGAGGTGAAGCTGCTCCAGATACATCGTACCGAAGGGCCGACCCCCGTTCCTCAGGTCGATGTTCTCGCAAAACTGTGACGGCGTTCAAGCTACTTTTTACCGAGATACGCCATCCCCTCTCGCGGTTCGGCCCGGCTTCGCGGATTGCTTCTAGCGCCCTTTGCCGCGTCACCTTCGCCGTTCTCATTAAATAGGCGACCTCGTGCTCCTGTTCGGAAACGAGCTCACGGTCGCGGCCCTTCTTCTTCGGGTTATCTGCCATTTTTCCTCCATGATCCGAAGGAGGAGGAGCCATTCACATTCCGGCAAGGTCCGGAACCTCAGGCGCGGGCGACGTGTTGACCCGCCGAGGACGGGATCATGGCCGATAAAGAGAAGATGAAGCAGCTGATCTGGGGGTGCCAGCAGGACATCGCCGCAGGCGGGCATCATCCATGCGGTCTTCCCCACACGCAGGGGGCTGCTGCCTTCCGTCCGCAGTCTGCTTGACTTTCTGGCAGCGGCATATTCCGCTGACAACGGCGAATCGTGACCGTTCACCTCCTGCTTCGTCGCCTTGAAGAGATCAGAACCCAGGACCTCATAGGCGCCAAGTGCCTCAATCGAACGGATAGTGCAGCCTCTTTGTCGGCGCTTCTGGTTTCGGACGAAAATAACCATTGCCGCGCAATGGCTTGCCGCAATTTCCCTCTGGATCGAGACGTGGAAAATAAGAACAAAGAGTAGACAGAAATTCATCTGTATAGGATATGTAACCGGCAAGACAGCGAACCCATGAGTGCGCGATTCGGGAGCCAGACGTGACTTTCGTTATCCATAGCGACCGCATCGACACTCCCGTTCTCCGCAAGGAGAGAGGCGCATTTTTCACACCCGCTGAGATTACCCGTTTTATTTGCAAATGGGCGATTCGCGCAACTAACGATCGCGTACTCGAGCCTTCGGCGGGCGACGCCGCATTCCTGGTTTCCGCCGTCGATCGCCTCCGTGAACTCGCTCCACGCAGGAGCCTCTCCCCAACGGTCCACGGCGTGGAAATACACGCCCACAGCGCAGACGTCGCCCGGAAGCGGGTCTCGGATGCCGGGGGCAAGGCTGATATCCAGCTATCGGACTTCTTTGCCGTCGAACCTCACCCGGAGTTCGACGTCGTCATCGGCAATCCTCCCTATATTCGATACCAGGATTTTACCGGGGAAGCTCGCGCTCGCGCCCGCGCGGCGGCCATCAGGGGTGGCATCTCACTGACCGGGCTCGCATCGAGTTGGGCTGCATTCACCGTGCACTCGGCGTTGTTCCTTCAGCGCGGCGGCCGCCTGGCCTTCGTCCTTCCCGCCGAACTGCTTTCTGTGAACTACGCCGCTCCGGTCCGCAAGTTTCTGTTTAGTCGATTCCGCGACGTGCAGCTCGTATTGTTCGACGAGCAAGTGTTCCCTGAGGCGGAAGCGGATGTCGTGCTTCTTCTTGCGGATGGGTACCTTGAGGGGCCGACGGATCACGCAACCGTTCGCCAGACGAAAAACGCCGCGACGCTCGACACGGTCGGTCCTGGACAGACGTGGACACCGGCCGACCCGGCGGCCAAGTGGACTAGCAGTCTCATCGACGCGGAGGCGGTGCATCTTTTGCGGTCTCTATGCGAAACCGGCCTCTATACGAACCTAGAGAGTTGGGGCGACACGACGCTCGGGATGGTAACCGGGAACAACAAATACTTCACACTGTCCCCCCAGCGCGTAGCCGAGCTTGGACTTCGCCCCGACGAGCTCCTCAGCCTTTCACCGCCAGGGAGTTCCCATTTGCGAGGCCTCTCGCTTTCGAGTGCCCAGCTAAAGAAGCTTGGCGAGGGCGGCAACGCGATTCACCTGTTTTATCCAACCGACCCGCCTTCCAAGGCTGCGGCAGCATATATTGCCGATGGCCACAGGACAGGCGTCGACACCGCCTATAAATGCCGGGTTCGCAAGACCTGGTATCGGGTGCCACTTGTTCCGCCCGCGGACCTTTTGCTGACATGCATGAACGCGGACACGCCCCGGATCACGGAAAACGCGGCCAAGGCCCGTCACCTCAATTCGGTGCATGGGGTTTACCTGAACGAGGCATATACGGCCCTGGGCCGCGCGCTCCTCCCTGTCGCCAGCTTGAACTCGATTACCTTGCTGCATGCCGAAATGGTTGGCCGCGCCTACGGAGGCGGGATCCTGAAAATCGAGCCAAAGGAAGCCGACGTTTGGGCCATGCCTTCTCCGACCCTGGTTGCGTCTCGCGCCGATAAGCTTCGCAACCTCAAGCGAAGCGTTGCGAAGCTCCTGGACGAGGGGAGGCTGCTCGATGCCGTCAACATCGTTGACCAGGTGCTGCTGGGCGATGGCGAAGTTTCGGCGACGCAGATGGCAGCTGTGCGAAATGCTCGCTCGGAACTGGCGAACCGTCGTAATTTGAGGGCAGCAAGTGGCCGCTAAACCAAGTTCGAAAGCAGAAGCGTGGGAAATCTTTGATCACATCGTCGAAGCTGCCGCACCTGGCGGGGAACACAGCAATCCATGGGTTCTTGGATCGGACGGCCAGCCGACCTTCCGTCCCGACTACGACACCCTTGCGCTGCTGCTCGGCGTCCCGCTCCACCTGAAAGTCGGAACTCAGACGGGAGTTCCTGCACTCGCCCTGGATGTCTGGCTCAGCTATGAACTTCGCAGGGCTGGTTTCGGCGCGGACCAAGTCTGGCCCCGACCGTCAAGCCCACGCGTTCTTCCGGCGCCTGTCGCGGCATTCGTCAAGTCACTTCCGACGGCCATTCGAGCCAAGGCGCAATCCCATCTGATATCGAACACGTCCATTCCGAGCGTTACCTCCTCTTCGGCTTCGATTCTCGGCAAAAACTACCTGAAACAGGTAGATGTCATCATCACAGATTGGGTGACCGGCCCGGAGTTGTTGATTTCGACGAAGCGAATGGACTCTTCCTATGGAAAGAATGCGCCGAACCGCATCGAGGAATCCTATGGCGACGCCAAGAATCTTCGCTTGCGCCACCCGCTGGCAGCGCTGGGGTTCTTGTTCGGCCTACGGTCTGACATCCTGGAGAAGGAGCCCAAGACGGCAGAGTGGTTGTTCGACCTTTTGTCCAAGCTTGGCCGCGAGGACGACGCGTATCACTCCACATGCCTGGTGTTGATGGAATATTCAACTGATCAAATACTACCGGCAGTCGACGAGGAAGAACCCAGCGACGGCATATTGGAGCCAGGCCCGCAGCCGATAACCGATCCAGCCGAGGGTGAGATCGTGCACCTTGCCGAAAACACGGTCGAGAGCATCGTCAGGGCCCTGCCCAAGGTATCGATTCTCGAAGAGCGAACCCCGGATGACCTCTCACCGGCCCGTTTTCTCACGTCGCTGGTCACCCGCGTTCTCGCAGCGACGCCCGTCAACATGCACGAGGAGGCGAGACGACGCCGCGGTTCTGTTTTGGCAAAAAGATAAATCCGGGTCGTCTCGCATAGATGCGCAATCTGAGAGCAGCGCCCGTTCCGGTCGATACATGTGCGATCTTATCGGCTCAAAAGGTGATCATCGCAGCAACCCGCCGTGCCGGCTCGTGGGAGCACAATTCCGTCCACCCCTAAGGCGACGTCCACGCTTAAGTCTGTGAACGGCAGCATTGCGCCCTCACATCAGTCATAGTAGCCGTCGTGGCGCGGATCTGAAAGCAGAGATCGCTTGCGGGGACGTCGCGTCGCCTAACCGAGAAGCCTGTAACGCCATTCTCGATGGCATGGTGGCCATTCCCGCCAAACTCGATCTACGGGCTGATAACATCATACATTTGGTGGGACAGATTTGACGGTTACCAGCCTGGCATGGACGTGCATAAGCGACGGGTAGCGATGCAGGCCACAGGCATCGCCCTGATTTCATCGGCATTCGACGAGGTTATGAGCCGGTCGTTACCAAATGACTCGGCGTGGATCATCGCGGAAAACAATAACGAGGTGAAAGACGCGGCCCTGTTGCATCATCGCGAAATGCGCTTGTCGCAGGCCGGATATTACGGGCAAATGGTTGGCACCTTCAAAGGCCCCTACACCACGCTTAGGGACGGGATAAGTTTTGCCAACAAGGAAGACGCGCCCGCGCTCCAGATAGCAGACGTATGCGCCTGGGCGATCAGGGGCCGGACGGCCATCGGGGATGATCGTAGCAAGCGCTTCTACGAGCCTTTGAAGTAGCAAATTCTTATCGAAACGGGCAGCGATATGGACGCTACGAAAAAACTCCCCGAGAAAACGATCAGCATATCTATGGGCTTTCCTTTTCGGTGGGAGTTCAGGCCAGCGGCGCTGATCGTTGTCGGAAGCGAGCCTAAACGCCTAGATCGCCCACCCATTCCCTGCCCTTCTCATCGCGGAAGCGCCGAAAATAGTCCAGATCGTTCTTCATTTCGTCCGCGGAGCCAAAATAGTCGTGTATGATCTCGTTGGACTTCAGCAGGATCGCAATGAAAGTCTCCAGCGTTGCCGCAAGGTCGGTCTTCGATGGCACGTCGAAAATCACCATCTCGAGGTCGCCTTCGCGCGGCCGGAAGTGCCGGTGGGTTAGCGCCCTGATGTTGTTATGGCTGTCATTGCAGAGACTGTTGTAGGCTGAACGATAAATGTCCTCCATGCCGGCCTTTTTGAACTTGTCCAAGTTCGTCGGGATGCTGCTCGCGGCCTTGAATGCCGCCAGCTCCTTTTCATGGTAGGCGAGCTGTGCTTTGGCCTCTGGGTTGTCTTTAAAAAAAACCAGAAAGGGATTGTCGCCACCTATCCCAGCGCCGGTGAGCTTAATCCATTCCTTATGATAGACCGCGTTCATGGCCTGCAAGTAGGCATCGTCGTTCGCGAGATTGATCAAGTCAACGTGCGCCTCCATGGCGGAGCGCAGGAGGATGTCCATGCCGGTGTAGGCACCGCCCTCACGGATGATTATCGCGCTGTTGGTCAGCTCAATAGTCGTAGCGTAGAGCGATATGAGCGTGCGGTGAACCTCGCTTCCCTTGTTGAACTTGAGGCTGGGGAGGTGCTTCACCGATGCGTGATACAGGTCGATCAGCAAGCCGTACATGGTCACTCCACCTTTGCTCGTGCGAAACCTGAAAAGGCCCAGACCAGCGCCGCGCCGATGAGAAAGACCGCGACAGGCGGCCAGAATGCCGCATGGACAAGCTCCAAGATGTATTCCCGACGCTTGGTGGAAACCTCGGTTTCACGAGGTACAACGAACTCCGCGTGGAAACGGCGCCTGAGCGCGTGCGCATCCTCCCCCGGCAATTCGCTGGGAATATAGGCGATGACGTTGATCGGGAATTCTACCCTGTCGCGGGTTCTGGTGAAGTCCATCCACTTCATCGGGTCCGTCTCGCCCACATGAGGGATGAATTTCTTCGTCTCAGGGACGTAACGGTACTCCTGCAGCGGAATATAGGGGCTCTTTATCCGGTCGTAAAAGTCGTAGCCCATGAACGCAATCCAGGCGATCGAAAGTACCAGCCAGAGCCGGAAAAGTCCGCGTTTGATGTTCATGTAATATCCCCGATATCGGCGGATTATGCACGATGCATAATGAACGTCTAGATTGCCTGGGCGAGCGGAGGAGGATGACGTTATCCCTCGCGAGACGCGACCGCCTGCTCGAAGTCCACGGTGTGGCTAAAGAAGCCAATCCGTCTAAGCTCAAGTGCGTGGGCAAAATGGCCGGCAGTGAGGCCGCCGCGCTGCCATTGGCGAAGCCATCGGCTATTTCATCGGCGGCGCTGTGCAAGCGATGACGGGCTAAGGGAGGCCACATTGTCGAACGAAGAAGAAGCCGAAGGTATCGGTGCTATTGACCAGCTCTACGACATCTTGGAGATGCTCGAAGAGGATGTGAAGGATCTCGAGACCGCGAAGCGAGAGCGAGTAAATGTCTTCTTGTACCAGGGCATCTTTGAGGCGATCAGTTTTCTGGACGAACTCGGAATGTCGGGTCGGTTAGGTCTTTCTGCGATGGATCTCGACAAATTCCAGCGCATGTCCGGCACAATCGACAACGCGGTCCTTCGTCAAATGACCGGGCGCTTGAAGAGTCTATTGCGGGAGGCGGAGGGGACGATTCGATCGATTGCTGCGCCACCGGTATCGGCCGTCTCGCCCGCTACACCGCAGGCGGTGTCGGCCGAGGCAACGGTCCAAGTGATCGCCGTCGAATGGGTACGGAACGATCGCGCAAAGAATTCCGAACTCATCGCTAACCTAACTGCATTACTCGATGAGGCTGTAACTCGCGCTAGCGGGACCAACCTGCCACCCGACAAGGCAGCGTTCACCGAGTTCCAGAGGAAGGCACTGATCGATCTGCTTGAGACAGCCGTGCAGATGCTCAAAGGCCCACTGGTCGAAAAGGGCCTACTTAGGAAGCTTGGTGACGCGGCAGGTGAAGGCGCCGTCGCTACCGTTAAAAAGGGTGCCGAGATGGGGCTCGGATTCGTATTGAAGCGCCTATGGGAACAACTGACTCAGTTCGTAGGGGGTCTCTAGTGGCCGTTTTGATCGCTGCTCTCTTATGGCGCGAACGCGATGTAGCCCTTGCCAAAAGGATGTCTGCTTAGGGCCGGCTCGACCACGGCAACTATGACCGACTAGAAGGCACAAAGAAGCCGAAGCGTTCACTGTTGACAGTATCTCCGCTTGGGCTGACACATCGGGCGTAAAGCTCTTGAACGGTTACGAACGTCGATACCCTCACCTAGTTAGCTAAGCCGTTGGATTGCGCCGAATACAAAAATACGACCTGCAAGAAGCTCGTGGTCGACAAGGTGGAAGCTGACTGCCCTGAATCTGATCCGCAGGCATGATGCCTCGGCTTCTTCAACGTCGATATCCCAGAGATGAAGGTTCCCGTGATTAAACAACAAAGGATCGTAGACAAATAAGCAGATCGAGCGGGGGGGAGGGGAACATTTATCCACAAGACGCAGCATTAGGCGCGCCACTACTTGAGGGTTGCCCAAAATACGTGCCTTCTTCCCAAAGATGTCGGCTACTGATTCTCGTGGCCGCCAGATTGGTTGGGGATCAGGCAGGACCATGCTCGTGGATCAGGAATATATTCAGTGGAGTTTGTGGGGCGCGGCCGCCTTCAGCTCTTTCGTATCGCTCATCGTCGTTTTTGTGGTTATAAGCCGCCTTTCAAGGTTGGCCGGAAAGCTCGATGCCGATCCCGCGGTGGCAAAACTGAGCGCCCTGGAAATGGCCCAGGAGCGCATTCAGCGCAATGTGCGTGACGATCTTCGGGCTGCTCGCGAAGAGGGCACGGCATCCGCCAAGGATTTGCGTGAGGAGGTCACAAAAAGCATTGCGGCACTCGCCGAAACCTTGCGGACGCAGTCTGCCGAGGCGGCGAAACACCAGAAGGAAAACCTGGACCAGGTTTCCCAGACGCTTCGCCAGATGGCGAGCGACAGCGCAGCCCAGTTCTCCAAAAACCAGGAAGCCCTCCTCACCACGTTCCGCGAACTTCGTGACCAGGTCATCCAGAATCTCGATGCGATGAAGGCCGATGCCGGCGAGCGGACAAAGGCACTGGCGGAAACGGTGACAGCTAGCCTGGACCGCTTTGCCAAGACCTCGATCGAACAGAACCAGCAGATGTTTGATATCCAGCGCGCCCAACATGAGGATTTTGGCAAGCGCCTGGAGGCGTTGAGCGAGAAGAACACGCAGACGGGCGAAGCACTAAAGCTCAGCGTAGAAAACCAGCTCGGCGTATTGCGCAGAGAGAATGGTGAGAAGCTCGAACAGATGCGCGTCACCGTCGATGAGAAGCTGCAGGGTACGCTCGACAAGCGGCTCGGAGACTCCTTCAAGATCGTCAGCGAACGCCTCGAAGCGGTTCATCAGGGCCTGGGTGAAATGCAGAACTTGGCGACGGGCGTCGGCGATTTGAAACGCGTGCTCACGAACGTCAAATCACGCGGGTCGTGGGGCGAGGTGCAGCTCGGAGCTCTGCTGGAACAAATATTGACGCCTGCACAATATGTGGCGAACGCCACCATGTCCGAATTCGGCAACGAACGTGTCGAATACGCAATCCGGCTCCCGGGCTCCGGCGAGACAGAAGAGTGCCTGCTGCCGATCGACGCGAAATTTCCTATTGAGGATTATGAACGGCTGCAGGCGGCCTCAGAGATCGGGGACATTGCCGCCGTCGAGGAAGCCTCGAAGGCTTTGGAGACACGCATCAAGAACTCGGCCAAGGACATCTCAAGCAAGTACATTCGTCCACCGAAGACGACAGATTTCGCGATCCTGTTTCTGCCAACGGAAGGCCTTTACGCCGAGATCATCCGCCGCCCGGGACTATGCGACGACCTTCAGCGAACCTATCGCGTTACAGTGGCCGGACCGACAACCCTCACCGCCATTCTTAGCAGTCTGCAGATGGGATTTCGCACGCTTGCAATCCAGGAACGTTCAAGCGAAGTGTGGCAGGTTCTTTCCGCGGTCAAGGAGGAGTTTGGTAAATTCGGCCCAGTGCTGGAGAAGGTTAAAAAGAAGCTGCAGGAAGCGTCCAACCAGATCGACAATGTCGAGGTGCGAGGCCGCGCCATCAACCGTAAGCTACGGAACGTTGAAATCCTGCCTGCAAACGATGCGCAGGTCTTGATCGAGACGCTGGAAGAGGACCTTGGTTTCGACGATGGTGATGCCGAGGCTGACGGAAAACTGTCGGCCTGAATTTCAACGCTTGTCAACGCGCATCCGCTCAAGTTCTCAGACGTTTCAGTTCCATTGGGTGGGTTCGGCCCGATGGCCACGATTAACTAGCGGCATGATGTACCGACCATCGCCGGGCAAACGCACTCGCTCTTTCGGAAGGCATTTCGAGACAGCCGAGGGAGGAAGGACACGGGTTCGAGTTCAGATCGTTGTTCGTTGGACTCGCAAATATAGCGCGCGCTTCACGGTTCCGCTCCGGCAATCATGGCCGAGAAGTTCTACGGGGAGAGGACAATGCTCCCTAATCGAGAACCTACGAGCTAGCGCGCTCGGACGGATTTTTTTGCGCTGTCACTTGCGAAGCTTAGTTTCTCCGTAACCGACAAAATCTCCGGCTACCTCGGCGTAGATCCATCAAGGCGACCAAACCTGTTCTCCGCCTTGTTTTTGTTGGTGTTTCACGTAATGGATATAAGTACTTCAAGGGGTCGGGGGGCCAAAGACAATGAAACATCTCGGACGAATCACGCCGTCCTCGGAACAGCTTGCGATTATCAGCACGAACAGAACCGGCGCCGAACTGATCCGCGGCGCCGCCGGTAGCGGCAAGACGACAACGGCATTGCTTCGATTGTCATCACTAGCCAGCATGATGCGAGCTCGGAAGGACCGTTTGAATGACAACTCGGCTGTTCGTATCCTTCTGCTGACGTTCAACAGGACACTAGCCGGTTATGTTCGAGCGTTGGCGAATGCGCAACTGCGCAGCAAGCCTCATGATATCGAAATCCGGACATTCGCCAAATGGGCTCTGGAGAAGCTGGATGAGCCGACGGTCCACGAGAATGAAGCAAAGAGCCAACTCGCGCGGCTCGCAAGAGCGTTCGCGGGTTTGGACACCAGCTACGTGATACAGGAAGTCGACTACCTGCTTGGCAGGTTTGAGCCAGAAGATCTCGAGGACTATGTAACTCGAGAGAGAAGCGGCCGCGGACTGCTTCCCCGCGTCGATGGGGCTTTGCGCCGCCGGATACTTGATGAGGTCGTATACCCATATCTCTAACTTATGCAGCGCAACGACTGGCTCGATTGGAATTCTCTCGCTTTGAAGATGAAGCGCGAAATTGACAGTCTGGAATATGACATTGCCATTATCGACGAGAGCCAGGATTTCTCGGCAAACGAGATACGAGCTATCAATTATCATCTGGCGCGCGACCATGCGGTCACATTCGTCATCGATACAGCTCAGAGAATCTATGCACGTGGCTTCACTTGGACGGAGGCGGGGGTAACAATTGCCCCAAACCGTTCGCATCGTCTGCAGGAAAATCACCGCAATACCCGGCAAATCGCCGCTTTCTCAGCCGGCATCCTGCAGGGCCTGTCGATCGACAGCGACGGCGTGCTTCCCGATCTCTCAGCCGCCACGACGAATGGTCCTCTCCCACAGGTCATCGCCGGAAAGTACTCCCAGCAGATTTCATGGGCGATCGATTATATTCGCAGACACGTCAACCTTCAGACCGACTCTGTCGCCTTTTTGAAACCGCAAGGAGGGGACTGGTTTAACACAATCAAGGAGGAGTTGAGAAACGCACGTATTGCCTTTGTCGATATGCAGCGCAATCCGGACTGGCCGACAGGCCCGGCAAATGTTGGAATCTGCACCTTTCACTCAGCGAAGGGCCTCGAATTCGATCATGTGATCATCCTGGGCTTCAATCAGGAGAACACGGCTTTTGGAGACGAGGAGGCCAGCGACCAGGTTCGCGTTTTACGCAGGCTTCTGGCCGTTGCGGTCGCGCGAGCGAGAAAGCACGTCATCGTCGGTTACAAACCGGGCGAGCAATCGCGGCTGACGGAATTCTTTCAGCCGGGCACGTTCCAGGAGATCCGCCTGTGACGCTCGCTCAACGGATTTCGGACCGTGGCATTTCAGAGATCATTCACTTTACGACGAACCGCGGCTTGCTTGGGAGCCTGCACAGCAGACATCTGTTGTCGAGACCGCTCCTTAGCGAAGACAAATATCTACGCCACGTCCTGCAACTCAACGCGGCTGTTAGGCCGGAGGAGTCGGCCTTTTTCGACAAATCGCAGGACTGGCTGCGCTTCGTGAACCTGACGGTTTCCGAGGTGAACCGCCGCTTTCTTGATGTCTCGCGCAGATGGCATCCGCATGATATCTGGTGGTGCATTCTTTCCTTTGATCCCGAGCTCATCGAGCATGACGGTGTCTGGTTCACGACCACAAACAACGGCTATGATGCCTGCACGCGCGCCCAAGGTACCGCTGGCTTCGACGGGATGTTTGCGCAAAAGATTTCACGCAAGCGGTCTGGTTTCGACGGTCGGCCATGGAACGTGCTTCGACTGAACCGTCCGGACCATTTGCCGACCTGCGAACAGGCTGAAGTCCTTTATCCCGAGAAGCTGAGCCTCGACACTCTCCGTACAGTATACGTTGAGGAGGGCGAGTACCATGATACGGTTGTGGGGTGGCTTTCTGACTATGGGTACGAGAATGTCAAGGTCGTCGTCGACAAGCAGAAGTTCGTAGGAAGGCAGAATTGAACATGATCAAAGGGTCGAATCTCAACGCCGCCTACCGGAACGACGAATATGAGCGGGCGATTGTAAATTCATCGCTGTGGGCAGCGGCTGGCGACGCGCTCGGCTGGATGACGGAGCTTTCTCGTGGTCAGGACGGTGTCCGTTATCGGACCGGCAAGGAGCGCGTCACTGCCCCAGTCGATTGGCAACGGACTATCGGCGGTCGGGGCGGTGTACGGGTCGATTTACCCGCAGGAACCTACTCCGACGACACGCAGCTGCGTCTCGGCGTGTCGCGTTCAATAAGGGGCAACGGGACTTTTGATGTCGAAACATTCGCCAAGATCGAGGTTACTGTCTGGCAGGGCTATGCTCTTGGGGCCGGCCTCGGATCAAAGGCGGCCGCAGCCAACCTGTCGAAGAGAGGTATCAACTGGTTCTCTAATTTCTTTAGAAGCGACCGGCAGTCCTACGTAAATGGAGGCGGAAACGGCGCAGCGATGCGCATTCAGCCCCATGTTTGGGGAGCCACTGGACCACTGTCCGAGATGATCGGGCAGGTCTTTCGAGATGCCATCGTGACCCACGGTCATCCACATGGCTTCTGCGGCGCAGTATTTCACGCGCTGTGCCTTTGGGACACCCTCGCAACGCGGTCAGTTCCTTCAATGAAGCGCGCCCGAGATTTTGTTTCTTACTTCGATAATCTCGCCTCGATCGTCGAGAAGGACGATGAATTGGGGCAGTTCTGGCTTCCGTCCTGGGAGCGAGAGGCCAAAAGACCCTTCCCCGATGCGATCAGGGGGTTCCAGATGGATGCCTTGGCAGATATCCAAGCCGCCGAAGAAATCATGGCCACCCCAAAGGGGCGTACATATCCGCTGCTTCTCGAACGGATCGGATGCCTATCTGACAAGTTCAGGGGCTCCGGTTTTAAGACTGCGCTTGCTGCTCTCGCGCTTTCGGAGCTTTACGCTAAACACTCGATCGAGGATGCCCTGATCGTCTGCGTAAATGAGTTGGAAAGCGATACCGATACGATCGCGACGATGGCTGGTGCCCTTCTTGGCGCCATTTGTGACAGGGAGCCGGCGTGGGAAATTCAGGATCGTGCTTATCTCGAGGCGGAAGCACGAAGACTAGCGCGCGTTTCGCTCGGACAGGATGAAGGGACATTTGCCTATCCTGATGTTTCCTCGTGGGAGCCGCCGACCAGCCAGTCAGACGCTGTCGTACGCTTCAATGATGGATTGGCGCTTGCCGGACTAGGTCCGATTTCCCCGCGCAGTCGGGAGTATCAATCCGGGAACGCAGTCTGGCAATGGTTTGATTTACCCTTTGGCCAGACTGTCCTCGCAAAACGGCGTGTCGAGAACACTGGATTGATAGGTGAGGATCAATTGCCTGGCCTGCCACGTATCAGCACGCGGGCCGACCATCGCAATGACGCCGCGGGGCGACAGAATCGTTTTGCGTTTGACGAGATGAGGAGTGGGGCTGAGAATCGGCGTTCTGTAGATGCCGGCCCTCCTCTACAACGGGAATTTCCCGGAATCGACGAGGCGACCGACCTGATAATCTCATCAGGTTTCGATGACGCAACGTTCGGACGATTGATCAAGCAATGTATAGATGAAACCGAGAGCATCGAGCTTACAGTGAGCCTTGCTTCTATCGTCGCGAAAGCCCGCCTTGCTCGCCGACGCCGCAGATAGGTTTCTTATACAATCAGTGACCGCGGGGCCGAGAGCAAGCGCTGCGCCGCCTGCGGCGTGACATTGAGCGTCTTCGCCACCATGTGGGCGGAGACGAGCGGCGGCGCCATCACAAACTCGACAAGCGCTGCCAGTTTCGTAACGCCCGCTGTCCCGCCAGCTTCCGCTCCATCAAGGTGCGCGCAAGCCAAACGGTCAAACGGTCGTGCTCCTTCAGCTCGATCTCAACGGCCGCCAAGAATCCCTCCGCAATCGCCAGCAGCCGCGTCTCCGGACGCAATGCCGGGGCCGATCGGCGGGGATGGTTTTCGGGCAGAGTACGGCCGCCAGGCGCACGGCTGCGAGCCTGCTCAAAAAGGGGATGTTCGTCCCCGATCGCGGCCGCCGATCGGGCCAGCACCGCATCGATGGCGGTTAACTCAGCGTCGAAGGCGTTCGTGTTCTGCTCGCCCTTGCCCTCCCCTCCCCTCCACCAATTCAATCCAGACCCACATCCATCGCAGCGCTCTCACTCCCCGCCGGCTGCGGCGTCATGACCCGCTGATGGTCCAGGTCCCGCCTGCCGAAAAGATCCTCGGGATGGACGAGCGCTCCGTCGATCCACAATGAGGCGCAGGCATCGGCAAAAAGCGATCGTTCAATCCACCCTCTCCGACCGGCTAACGGGCGATGCACTCGCCGAGCTGTGCCCGCCTCCAGGACCGGTCCCAAAGCGTTGGCGGAGCCAATTTACCACACATTAACCAACTGAATTAGCGTTGGAACTTTTTCAGACGGAAACCAATGGCACCTATCCTTCCGTCATCCGGACGCCGATTTTTGCACCGCCTCACTATCGATAGGGACCCAGTATCGATAGTGACATGGTCTACAGGTTGACCAACTGGCGGGTACGCTCTATCCTAGCGCACAAAGCCCACATCTCGACCGTCCGCCATCTGCGCGACGAGAGGCATATGGTTCAACGGAGTTTCCCATGAGCGTCACTGTCAAAGTCGCCGAGGCCAAAGCGCATCTCTCCGAACTCTTGGCTCGCGTTGAAGCGGGTGAAGAGGTCATCATATCGCGAGGAAGCGACCCCGTCGCCAGGCTTAGCCGGATCCACAAGGACAATGAGCTCGGAGTCCTGATGGCAGAAGTTCGGGCGGCTCGCTTGCGCGCCAAACCCGTTACCAACGACGAGATCCTTGATTGGAAGCGGGAAGGACAGCGATTTTGAGCGTCTTCGTTCTCGATGCCTCGACCGCAGCCGCTTGGCTGCTTCCGGAAGAGCACAGCGACATCGCTGAACAACTGATCGCCAGCATATCCGGCCAGTGCCCGGTCCCAGGCCTCTTCTGGCACGAAGCCAGGAGCATCCTTGTAACCGCCGAGAGGCGCCAGCGCATCGCGGCGGGTCAGGCATTGACGGCAATGACCAGATTGCGGCGCCTTCCACTTGAAGACGCCGGCGCCGGTCAGGACGGATCGGTGATCGAGCTTGCGACAGTGCAAGGGCTCAGTGCGTACGATGCCGCCTATCTCGAGCTCGCGATCGCCCGATCACTTCCGTTGGCGACCCTCGATCGAAAGCTGGCGGCTGCAGCGCGGGCAGAGAAAGTGCCGGTCCTGGGGCCGTTCGGCAATGAGCACTGAGGCCGGCCCGATCGAGGGCTCTGGCGCGGGCCGGCCGCGTATGGGCGATCGGCCCGCACGCGCACGAACGTGCCGTCCTCAAGCGTCGTGACCAACGCCAGCACCAGGCAGGGCCGATCCTTGTCGCCCTCTTCGCGGCCTTCGAGGTGTTGCCAGTGCCAGAGATACGAATAGCGGAAGACGTGGCCGACCTTGATTTCAGTCGGCAGCATGCTTGTCCGTCAGTAGTTCGGCATTGAGATGATCGAAGCCCGGCTTCATTTCGGATTTTTCGACCGCGGCAAGATCGTTGTCGCTCAGATCCGCCGTCGCCTCGACGCGACGGTCGCGGCGCGACAGCCGCAGATAGTCCTCATAGGCAAGGAGCACGGTACGCGGGCGACCATTCTTGGTGATGATCACCGGCTCGCGCACAGCGGCATCCTGGTAGGCCCCGAAATTCTTTGAAACCGCCGCGGCGGTCACGGTCGACGTCATTTCAACACTCCTTTTTCCGGAATATACGGATTTTCCGTAACTTCCCCAAGAGCACCGAAGGCTACGCACCATGGTCGATAATCATAAAGCGGCGGGCTCAGACAGCCAAGCGGTCCACCGCCGTGCCGAACAGCTAGACGCGCTCGACGCCATTCTGCCGTTCGACCGGCGCGACCAGCTCGCCGCCTTGCTGACCGACGACGATGTCGCCACACTCAAACACCTGGCGCAGGAGGGCATGGGCGAGAATACGCTTCGGGCACTCGCCTCCGACCTCGGCTACCTCGAGGCCTGGTGCCAGCTCGCGACAGGCACCCCCCTCCCCTGGCCAGCGCCGGAACCGCTGCTGCTGAAGTTCGTCGCGCATCATCTTTGGGACCCGGTCAAGCGCGCCGAGGATTCGGCCCACGGCATGCCAGCCGAGGTCGAGGCCGGATTGCGTGCGGAGCGCCTGCTGAGGTCCGACGGACCGCATGCGCCGGGCACGGTGCGGCGGAGGCTGACCTCCTGGTCGATCCTCACCCGTTGGGGCGGTTTCACCGGCGCTTTCGGCGCGCCGTCGCTGAAGAGCGCGCTCCGGCTGGCGGTCAAGGCGAGCAATCGCCCGCGCCAGCGCAAGAGCAAGAAGGCGGTAACCCTCGATATCCTGACGAAACTGCTTCAGGCCTGCGCCGGTGATAGACTTGTGGATGCACGCGACCGGGCACTGCTTTTAGCCGCCTTCGCTTCCGGCGGCCGGCGCCGTTCGGAGGTGGCGGCGCTGCGCGTCGAGGATCTCGCCGACGAGGAGCCGGTGCGCGCCAATCCCGCCGACGAAAACTCCCCTCCCCTGCCCTGCCTGTCGATCCGCCTCGGCCGCACCAAGACAACGACCGCCGATGGGAACGAACATGTGCTGTTGATCGGCCGCCCAGTAGCTGCCTTGAAAACTTGGCTGGCTGAAGCGCAAATCAGGGACGGCCCGGTTTTTCGGCGCATCGATCAGTGGGGCAACATCGACCGACGGGCGCTGACGCCGCAGTCTGTCAATCTGATCCTGAAAGCACGCTGTGAACAGGCCGGCCTTGATCCGGCGCTGTTTTCGGCTCATGGATTAAGGTCCGGCTATCTGACCGAGGCTGCCAACCGCGGCATCCCGCTGCCCGAAGCAATGCAGCAGTCGCTGCACAGATCGGTAACCCAGGCGGCCAGCTATTACAACAACGCGGAACGAAAGAATGGACGGGCGGCCCGGCTGATCGTCTAAGCACCGAAGAGTGCATCGGCTCGATTCTCAAACGACTGGCATTCTTCCGGCTCTGTTTCCGCCTTCGATCTGGCGTTCCGGTCAGCACCCGATGCTGCCCTGCCCGAGGCCTCAGCACGCTGCATCAGCGACGCCATCTCTTCCCTTAAGCGACCCGAGCGTTGCAGGTTGGCGGCGTGCTCGGCGTTCTGGCGAGGATCGTAGAAGACCCCGATCGCCTCGCCGGCTGCCTGTCGTGCCGCCTCCAGTTGTGCTTTCAAGCTCTTCCAGTTCGGTCTGGCCTGCGGCCGTCGCGTGCGGCCCCGGCAGAACTCAAGTTCGCCGGAGTTGACCTCCTCACCTGCGATCCTTCATTTCGCAAACATCGTCGCGGTATGTACAATTCGGGTGTTCTATGGTTCAGGAAGATGTCGGTCGTTGCAGGAAAGGTTCTGTCCACTGTCAACGCCCCTTATGGGACGACCCTTTCGGCTGAGCAGCTGGCGTCGAAGATTTCCGATCCTGCCAGCGCAGTCTCTTTCGATCCTTCAGCATTTTCCTTCTTTTCCGAGGTCGACGAGAGTATTCAGATCTCGTTCCTGGACGAAATGCACGTTGATCCCATGGCCGCCTCCGATTTAGCGCGGAAGTTCTCGGCACTTGCTGGCTATCCCCTCCCTTTGGCGCGGGCGGCGTAGTTGGTCGAACACCTGGTCAGCAGATGGAGCGACCTGTTTGAATAGGCTTGCCGCATCATCGAACAAGCAAACTCCGAACTTACTATGATCGACAGTTGGACTTTTGGGGGCGGTACAGCCCTGATGCTCCAGATCGATCACCGTGAGAGTCGACGTCGACATTTTCCTCGATGATCCGCAACTTCTGCCATACCTGAATCCGAAGACACAGAGATACGCCCTTGACATCAACCCTGACGGCTATGAGTCCGATGGATAGCGGACATTGAGGATTGTTTTCGAGAACGTTGGCGAAATCGACTTTATCTGTGCCCCTAGCCTGACCGGCAATCCGGCGGTGAGAGCGGAGGTGCGCGGACGACACGTTCTGCTCGAGACCCCCGGCGAGATCATCGCCAAGAAGGTTTACTACCGCGGCGCCGCGATGCAGCCCCGCGACATGTTCGACATCGCTTGAGTCATGAAAACTTACGGCGTAGAGTACCTCGATGAGGCCTTAAAGGCCTTCCAGGATAAATGCGAGGCGGCGCTGAAAGTTGCTCGCCAGATGAACCCGCAGTTCGCGGAAATCCATCATGACGAGACTTCTGTACCGAGAGAGCTTCTCCGATACTCCGCGCGTGGCTCAGTCAATGACGGTTGCACTCCTGGAGACCATCTGCACTGGCGCAAAGACCTAGGGGACGCTACGAAGCCTTACGGCCCGGAAAGGCGTTCATAGCAATTTTGGCCTCAGCAAGCTCTTAAACAGCGGTACTGACGTCCGCTGGACCTTGGTTTCCAAGTCGCCCGGAGACAAGATTAGCTGGAACAGGAAGCGCTCTAAAAGGCCGTTTCTTTTCAGCTTCTTAGCGCCGTGGTCAGCTGACCACCACCGAAGCACCTTCGGGGCTCCGAGCTGCGACGGTATGGCATCTGCGATTCAGCCGCCAAAGTCTTCCGGCCCTTCATTTTCTACCAGGACTTCATCAGCGGGCGCACGGAGCTCAGCACTCGCTCTCATGTTAGCTGCTGCGCCTCGCAACTGTCTCGAGGCAGTCCGGTCCTCTGACCCCTTAAACGGGGAAGCAAAGTCATCAACTGCGCCATCGGAGCGGCACACGTTCCCTATCCTCGGCCGCGTCGATCTTCTCGGGGGATACGATATGCCGCGCAGCATGCTCGAAGCTCTTGCTGACTAAAACAACTACACGAGGCTTGTAAGGCATGACCGTCACCCCTGTAGATCCGCTATTGGCGCGAAAGAGTAGTTGCCAGCGCTTGTTACGCGGATCTCGCTGCAAACTCGCAGGCCTGGGCCTCGCCTCAGCCAATTCAAGCAAACCTTGGCTGTCTCAATGCCGACGAAGGCTCCATCGGGCCCTAACTCAGGAGACGACGCCAGAACGAAAGGCCTCCCGCAAAACGCTTTAATTCAACCTCTTAGCGCGATGGTCAGCTGACCACCATAAAATGGCTCCGACGTTCCATGCACCGCTCCACCAGCATTCGCACTCATCGAAGCCCTACCCAGCCTGCAAACTCCCCTGCCCGTTGGCCCTCAACAACGCCATTATCATCGGACCAAGAGAAAACTCTCCTCGTTCTGTGCGCCTTGTGAGATCCCGCAGGTAGCCGCCAGCCGAATTGATGAAATTCGCACGCTCCAAGATGCAAGCGACCGCCACGGCTGCATTTTCCGGCCCCATAGCCTCGCAGGCCTCCTGATAGGCCGACGCGCTTACTCGCAGCGTAGATCGAACGACTGCCGCCGCCGACATCAAATCGCGCCAGTTCCCAATTGCGCCGCCCGGTCCATAGTCCGATATCGTCGGGCATGCCTTCAACACCACACCAAGCGGGAACGCCTTTATCGGCTCGCTCTTCGGCCGGCGAATTTTGCTCGGCTTCGCCCCCAGCTCTTTTCCGGGGCTAGGTTCAATTTCATAAATGGATTCGGGATTTGAATTCTGTATGTGCTGCTCACAATGAGCGTCATTGGTGCTAATATTTCGGGAATTTTCCCGCATTTGCAACCGATTGACTACCTCCTGACGAAGCCTCTCCATTTCCTCGAGGACCCTCGCAACATAGGCAAGCGTCGGAACGCGCGGAATTCTGCTCACAAGCGCCACATAGATGTCCTCGAAAGCTTGCCAGTCGCCTTCGGCACCCTCTTCCATAGCGGCCGTGATAAGCTTGCGGACGTCGCGTCGGCAGATCGTCAGGTTCTCCTTGGCCTTCCTGAACGCCGCTCTGTCGGCCATTACTTGCTGCGCCATCACCGCCAACTCTTCGGACCGTGCCAGGAGCGGCGACAAGTCGAAGCCGAAGGCGCTCTCAATCTGACCATCGCTGTCCTTTCGGGCGTAGCGCTTTCCATTGGCGCTATCCTTCCGGACGATTAGACCCGCTTCCACCAGGATGGCGATGTGTCGGCGCAAAGTTGCGCCCGCCATCGCATGCGCTCGAAGTGCAAGCTGAACATTCGAGGGGAAGACGATCAGTTGTGCGTCTTGTCTCAACTCATTCTCAGGATAGAAACTCAACAGCGCATCAAGAACCGTGAGGCTATTGGACTGAATCCCGAGCAGTTCCATGGCGGCGGAAGCATCCCTGAATACTTTCCATTTGTCCGCAGTCTTGCCTTGTCTGATATCGGCCAAAGCCGCCTGGCGCCGCGCGAGCGCGAGCGTCATTGGCCGCCGCCCGAACGGCGTCGTCACACTTCCCATCTGCATCGTCTTTCACCTTTCAGCAGGCAAAAGAAATCCCCTCACCAAAACGGTGCCAAAGACTCTTGACGAAGATTCGAGGAAATGCGATTCTGTTCGTGCTAAAGAGACAGAAGGGCTTCCACGACGGCAACGTTGAGGGGGCTCTTTCTTTTGCGGGTTAGTCTCCTTGTTTCCGTTGATGCTTTGCACGGTGCGATTGATAAAGTGCCGGCAAATGCTCGAGTACGAAGGCGGCAAAGTCTGGCGTGGCTTTCCTGTCGATCGTGATCTCCAGCTTGCTCCTGCTCTGTGTCACCTGCGCAAGTCTGTCCCCGTCCGGTGTCGACATGACGTCCGGAAGCCCACGCGCGATCCGACGCGGTTTCAGGTGGCGGATTACCGCCTTGAACCGGTCTGGCGATGGCAGCGCCTGCACCTCTGCGGAGGCCGCAAATTTGATCGCATCCGACGGAGAAGCTGCCTTCTCGACCAGCTCTGCCAGTTGATGCCAGCTGGGGCGTCCAACTCCTGGAGCCGCGCCAATGGCATCGATCAGCTCGGAGGGGAGGACGTCGACAATCAGGAGCATCTTCGACAGATTGCTTTTATCGATCGACATGGCAGCGATGACGATCTCTCGTGAAAACTGCTTATTTAGTCGATGTGCGAACCGCGCCTTTTCGATAAAGGTAAGATCTTCACGCTCATTGTTTTCCTGACCCTGCGCGACGACAAGTTGCTCGTCCGTCAGGTCGCGAACAACTGCCTTTACAGGAAGACCCAGGTCTGAAACGGCGCGCAGTCGCCGGTGGCCAAAGGCAACCTGATATCGGCTGGGTTGGTCAGGATGAGGTCTAACGAGGATCGGGACCTGCTGCCCTTGCTCGCGGATTGAAGCAACGAGCCCATCGATGTCCCCTTGCATGCGATCCTGCACGAAAGAGGGCTCGATGAACGAGGCGTCCAGTTCAACCACAGCCTGGCCTTCAGCAAGACGCCGCTCAATCTCCTCCGCACGGCCAAGACGATCGTTCTGCTCGCGCAGTGCGTTGCCTATATTCGCGGTCAGCTTCGTTGACGGGTCGCGCTCTTTCCTTACGACGCCGAGAAGCGGCATGGAGCGGCTCTTTGCCGTCCGGTTGTCTGCTGATGACGTATCAGGTGCGTCTGTTGAGACTCCGAGGATGTGCTTGCGGCTCATGCCGGTCTACCCCATGCTTTTTTAACCAGGCTTTCGATCTCGTCGTTGACGGCGTTCATCGCCTCCAAAGCCCGATCATAGGTCGACCGCGTAAACTGGCTGCGCTCGACTTCAAAAAGGGTCTGGTTGGTCAGGCCGGCGTCCGAAACCGCCGTCGTCTTAAGCATCGGGAAATTCAGGACGTGCTCACCAAAGATTGACCGCAGATAGCCGACCATCTGGTTTTGCGGTCCATCGCTTGGTTCGAACCGCGTTATCAGGTAGCGCATCCAGTTGAACTTGAACTGGGCGCCGGCGTTCTCAATTTCCCGCAGCAGGTTCGATGTCATCGCCAAGAACTGGTTCATCGACATCACGTCGAGCATCTGCGGATGCACAGTGACCAGGATGGAGGTTGCCGCCGTCAATGCCGAAAGCGTGAGGTAGCCTAGCTGGGGAGGGCAGTCGATGACGACAACGTCGTAGTTGTCAGCGATGTCTTCGATGACTTGACTGATCCGACCGTAGAAGAGCGTGTCGCCTTGCTTCCGCTTCATCAGCGCACGCGGGGTGTCGTGCTCGAATTCCATCAGTTCGAGGTTACCTGGGATTAGGTGGAGATCGGGAATATAGGTTCCGCGGACGACTTGCTCGACCGGTACCTGCTCCTCATCGTACCTGATGGCGCCGTAAAGCGTTTCGTTCGGACCCACGTCCGTTTCCGGCTGACTGCCGAAGAGGGCGGAAAGGCTTGCCTGAGGATCGAGATCGATTGCTAGAATGCGGTACCCGCGCATTGCAAGGTACTGTGCGAGATGGGCGGCGGTGGTCGTCTTGCCCGACCCACCTTTGAAATTCATCACCGAAATAACCTGAAGCTGCTCGCCGTCTCGGCGATGCGGCAAGTAGCGTCGGTTGCCACGGCCGACCTGGTCCATGTGCTTGCGGATTGCGTGGATGTCTTCAATCGAGAACGTCCGCCGACCTCCCGGGCTCATACTGACGTTCAGCTCTGGCATTTCCGAAGCGGTCTGTCGCAGATACGATTCACCGACGCCCAGCAGCTTTGACGCCTCCGATGGCGCAAAGGTTCGAATGCCTTTCCCGGACGTTGGAGGAAACACCTTGAGGTGATGTGCTTGAAGTTGGCTGGAGAGGGCGTCGGCATGACGCTCCATTAGTGCGGTCAACCCTTCAAATACGGGCGCTGTTTTCGCGGCGGTCTTCGCCATCTCAAAACCCATTTCTTGCCAGTGGCGATATTTTTCGCGAAACCCGTAAAGTTTCGCCAGTGACAATAAGCGTGGATTCTGGTCGGCGAGCAAGAGCTTTTTGGTTAACGAGAAGTTAACAGAACCGCTGCGATTTTTTCGCGTACGCCGATTCATCCATATGCGTCCGTAGCTTAGCTCCGCCTTCGAAGCTGGCGGCTTGGAGCCGGAAATGCAGATCTGGATGTTTCATCCACATGTTCATTGATCTCATCTACGTCACTAAACCCCGATTCGGCAGAATCACCGAGGTGCAAAATTGCGCGTAGCCACGGCCGAGTCGTGGTGATTGATAGATGCGCAATTTTCTCAACGGAGTGGATCATGCGCATTCTCGTCGTTTCGCCAGACCTCTAAGAGCGCCATCGCGGCCTGCTGACGCAGATGCACCGTGTGCGTGCTCAGGTCTTCGGGTCCCGCCTGGGTTGGGACGTGGAGATCACGGCCGAGGAGGAACGCGACGAGTACGACAGGCTCGGGCCAATCTACATCCTGGAGATCGACGCGACTGACCGGGTTGCCGGCTGCGTCCGCCTTCTTCCTGCGATCGGACCGACCATGCTTCGGCAGACCTTCCCCCAGTTGCTGAGGGAAGGGCGTCGCGAGGTTCCTCCGGGTATGATCGAGAGCTCGCGCTTCTGCGTCGATACATATCTCGAGGCGGGTAGGGGAGGGGGCCAGCTGCACCAAGCGAGGCTCACGATGTTCGGCGGGATCATCGAATGGTGGACGGCGAGCGGCTAGGGCGTGTCGCAAATTTTCTTGGTTAACGGCATGTTGACCATCGGCTGAGAAATTCCCGTTCCAGTGTCGTGGAGCGTACCGATGATTCTGAATGCCACTGCCGAGAAGCTGAAGCGCCAGTCCAAGGACGATTTCGAGGGTCGACATTTCGAGGCGTGGCGGATCGTCCACACGGTTGCGTGGTACTTGCACTACCCGCTCAGCTACCGTGTGAGGTCTGCGGGGTCGAAGCGGTCGATGCCCATCATGATCAATACGACGAGCCTTTAAGGTACGGTGGTTATGCGGACGCCATCACACGATGGCTTCACCACTAAAGCGAAGATATGTTTCCGGTCAGGAATGAACTTTAAGGCCTTTACCCTCAGCGTCTTTTGAAATTGACAACGGCATCGCTCGTTTTTCCGTGGCCGTGGCAGCCAACATAAACCTCGTTGAAGCCAAACATGACCACAGCCGCGACCAGCCTCGCCCATGCCGATGAGCTGACCGCAGCCTTGAACCTCCACATGCGCCGGCATTACCCGGCGCGAAAACGCCCTGGGTTTTCGCGTGTCAGGCTTAAGGTTTTTGAACATTCCGTCATCGGCCTAGCTCTCAAACAATATGGCGGCATAGTTCATCGCTCCGTGCAGAACGTGGACGATAACAATCTGTTCGCCTTCAACACGGTAGAAAATCAGGTAACTGCTATGAACCCGGCGACGAATACCGTACTCTTCATATCGAGGCACCAAAGGGAAACCATTCGGAGTGTCACCTAAGCGCTCACATTTAGCGCGCAGCTCTTGAACGAACGAAAGCGCGAGACGAGGATTATCCTTCGCTATGTAGTCCGCGATCTGTTCAAGATCGCTTTCCGCTTCATCCGAAAACTCAACAATCATGCTGATTTTTCGGCCTGTTCAGCCATGGCGCGATATTTTGCTTCAAGTCTGTCAAAAACTTCGTTCGCTGGCTTCGTTCGGCAAGCGTCAGCATCGGCGAGCCCCCGCATGATTGACGCATCCAATGCAGCGAGCCGCGTTTCTCTGTCCTGAATCAATCGCACCCCTTCCCGCAGAACTTCACTTTTTGAACCATAGCGGCCCGCATCAACGAGCTGCTGGATGTAGCTTTCGAGCTGTTTACCCAGATCGGCACTGATCATGTCGATTCCTCCGTGCTGTATCAAGATAATATTCTTATCAACTATTATCAAGATGTGCCGCGTGGCTCATATCTGCTAGTTGGCCGAAATCACAATTCGGGGCCGACTAGGCCATCTTCGGCTTCCGGACCGCGTTGTGCACGGATCGTTTGGCGGTCGTGGTGTGGGCGATCGGCAACCTCAATAACCGATCTGTGACCTTGATGCCGTTCGAACATACGCCGCCCGCCGCCATCGCATCGGCAGGATGAAATTCAAGGTGACGAACTCGCCGGAATATGAGGCGGGGTTGCGGCGACGTGGCAGCTTGGCCCTGTGGCTGACACCGGAGGCGCTTGCCATGCGGCGTGCTCCACGCCGAACGACGCGTGGCGGCCAGCCTCGTTATTCCAGCCAAGATTCGTCATCGGCAAATCTCCAGTTACGGACCACCCTAGCAGGGAAAAGGCTGAAAATCCAGCACTTGGCCGGGTTCTCCGACCTTTCGGAGGTGGGCGCCCGGCTTGTAGCCGGGCGCTGTGAGCGGATTAATCGCGGGGTACCCATTCGATGATCGCCTGCAGGGAGGCATCGTCCTGGCCGGGGAACCGGCCGAGATTGGCGTTGTAGCGAAGCTTGCGGATCGAGAGGGTGTAGTACGGCTTGCCGTCCTGGTTCTCTTTCTTCCAGATGCCGCCGACCTCGATGTCATGGCCGCGCGCTGACTTGGCGTAGACGCGGTGCGTCGGTAGACAATCTTGGTCTTTGTCGGATGCATCTGAAGTCCGCACGCTGCCAGCCGAGAACTCAGCTCCACCTTGAGGGCTTCGGCTTGTTGCTCGCTCTGGCAGTGAACAAGACCATCGTCGGCATATCGACACCATGGAAGGTCGGGATGCGTCCGCGTCATCCAGAGATCAAATGCATAGTGCAGAAAGAGATTCGCCAAGATCGGGCTAACCACGCCTCCCTGTGGGGTACCGCGTGACCGCTCGATGACTTCTCCGTTCTTTTCCATAGGCGCAGTCAGCCATCTTTCGATGTAGAGCAGAGCCCAGTTGCATTTGACGTCTTTTCTGACCGCCTTCAGCAAGAGATCATGCGGAAGATTGTCAAACAGCCCTTTGATGTCGAATTCCAAAACCCAATCATACTTCCAGCACCGCTGACGCGTCACTCCGACAGCATCCAGGGCCGATTTTCCCGGCCTGTAACCGTAGGAGTCCGGAAGAAAGAGGGAGTCCAAATCCGGCTCGATCATCTGCTTGACCACCATCTGCGCGATCCGATCGCTGACCGTGGGCACACCCAAAACCCTTTCGCCTCCAGCCTTCTTCGGAATGGAGACGGCGCGCACCGGCGGCGGAAAGTAGGTTCCCGAGGACATCCGATTCCAGATCTTGTAGAGGTTTGCTGCAAGGTCTTTCTCAAATATCTCCAGCGTCTGCCCGTCCACCCCGGCCGCGCCACGGTTGGCTTTGACCGCTTTGTAAGCTTCGTACACTCGACGTTTCTCAATTCGAAACGGCTTGTCTGTCGTACTTTCCGAAGTCATCCTGTTTCCAGTTGTTTCAAACAATACGACGGCCTGATCCGCCCCCTTTGCTCCGACCCCATTACAGGGTCCTCGACGCTCATACGGGGCGATCCGCCCCAATCTCCTGCATCGGTACTCTCGCCTTGCGGTTTGCGCCGCTTGAGCTTCTCCCTTGGCATCAGGAGCCTGGTTCCTGCAGTTCCGCGTGAAAGCCTATGCCCAACTCACGCCCCCTCTACGCCGGTCGCCGCCCGCCCGGTCATCAGGCATCTGGCGGACTTGTCCCAGGATGACGAAACGGTCCTGGTTTCGACGACACTTACGTTCATAACGACGCGTCCTCGGAGGGTTCACTTTCGTTCGTCTTTTGGACATGCACCTGCTCGGATCTCGTCCGAACGTCATCCGACGCTCACCACCACGGCTCTTTACCGCAGCAGCTCGGACTGGTTTGAGACCCGCTCCTGAAAGCCGATCCCGGAGGGCCGTCCCCCATCATTCACGCAGCTTTACGCCACGGTCTTAGTTCATGTTGAACACCTTCCGTGCTCTGCAGCACACTTTCATCGATGAAGATCAGCTTCTCCGGATCGAGATCGAGCTGACCATCAAACCAGACGCGCCGGCTCTTCAGGACATCCGGCCGGTCTTGCTCCAGTGCGTGTGCGGTCTTTTTTTAAAGGTCCATCCTCGGCCTCGAAGCCAGGCGCCAAGTGCGCTACGGCTGATCTTCACCTGCCGTTCGACGGACAAGCGCTGGACCATTCCATCGAGCGTCACGTCCTTCCGCTCTTCGATCAGGGCGACAACAAATTCCTCGTGTGCGTCTACCGCCGATGGCCGCCTCCAGCCCTGCGGCCGAGGGGTCAGCTCGCCCTCTTTCGCTCTCGCGATCCAGCGGATCGCTGTCGAGATCCCAACGCCGAACCGGGCTGCAGCCTGTCGAGCTGACATGCCCGCTGCAGACGCTTTCAAAACCGGTATTCGAAGATCGTCGCTCAGTGCCTGGCCCATCATCCACCTCTTCGCTGTGGATGTTGAATCAGCTTCGGCCTGCGTCGTCACTTCACAATCGATTCATCGATCGCAGCACGTGCTCTAGCTGATTGCGTGGGTCGCCGGCAGATACCGCAGCATCGCCTCCACCAGTCCTGCCTTCACCATCGCAAGGCCAATGTCGATGTACCAGGTCAAACCCATCGGTTGGAACAATAAAAAGCAGAGAATAATGTCAAGTATCTTTTTTATTTCCAGGGAAGGCATTATTATCGCGCCACGAAATAACGCAATATTCTTAAATATATCTCTGTTCCTCTTGCCTTAACTAATACTCCTAGTAGAGCTTCGTCTTACGTTATTCGCTGCCCAGCGCATGCCGGCCCCGCCCTTCCATCGCTCAGAGAGTGACGTGCTACATGTCCGAACAAACCTTGCCGACGCTGCCGATGTGGCGCGTCGATCACATCGAGCCCTCGCCGGAGATGTTGGCGCTACGCGCCAACGGTCCGATCCACCGCGTGCGCTTCCCGTCCGGGCATGCAGGCTGGTGGGTGACAGGCTACGACGAGGCCAAGGCGGTACTGTCCGTCTCGGCGTTCCGGCCCGCGGGAATACCGCCGGAGGAATTCACCCCGGATTCGATTCTCGGTTCGCCGGGGTGGCTGGTCTCGCACGAGGGGAGCGAGCATGCCAGGCTACGCACGATCATGGCGCCGGCCTTCAGCAGCCGCAGGGTGAAGCTGCTCGAGCAGCAGGTAGAGGCTCTCGCCGCGCAGCTGTTCGAGGAGCTGGCGGCCCAGCCGGCATGTGCTTGAAAATCTCGTCGGTGATCTTGCGGTATTCCGCGCGGGCTGTCCGCTTCGAGGATTACCATGCTTGGCTCGAACGAGCTCGATGCACACACATGACCCGTTGCAAATAGTCTGATCGGAAAAACATCATGCCACAATGCGCCACTCCGGCAGGCTGCAGCGAGACATTGATCCTGCGGGCCGTCACCCCGGTGCGGCGCGTGCTAAAAACATTCTGGAGGCTCGTGATGCACTGACAGTCTAGGTAGAGCACCCGTCGCGGACAAGTGCGAAGGTCGTTGCACGCCCACTTGCGAGAGCTCGCCAGCACAGGTCGCCCGCTGCTGAACAACTTGTGGCCGTGCTGGTGGACGCCAGCACCGCCGTTCGGCGGCCAGGTCTTCGGACTATTCGGCGAGTGACAGGCTGGAAGTGGGAGCAGCCCTGCAATGGGCGGTTGTGCTTGAACAACCCGACCCTGCCGGAAAAGCACTGGTGGCCGCCTAATCCTCAGAACCAACACCACCTGACGGGGCACGATCGGTACCTGCACAATCGTGTTTATCGTTGCCCCGGCAAGCTCGTCGTCATGAAGTCAATGAAGGTGCGGACTTTGGCGGAAAGATGTTTCCGGGTCGGATACACAGCAAATAACGTAATGGAAAACGCGATCGAGTTTGGAAGCACCGTCTCCAATCGACCTGCCGCGATGTCCTGCTCGGTCATCCATTTCGGCAGGTAGACAAGGCCCATACCCCGCAGAGCTGCCAACTGGAGAATGGTCTCGTTGTCGCTCGACATCACGGTGCGAAAAGTGATTTTGGACTGCCGATTTGCGCCTTTCAGCTCCATGATATCGCTGAGGTTGGCCCCGCTGAAACGAAGCAGCGCGTGACCGTTGAGATCCGCCAGGCCTTTGGGTCGACCTGCTCGTTCCAAATATTCCGGCGATGCCATGAGGTGGAATTCTATATCGGCCAGCGGACGGGCGACGAGGCCCAGATCGAGCCGGTCGGGCGACGTTGCCCGCCGTAGGGCAAGATCGAAACCTTCGTCCACCAGATTCACCATGCGGCCGCTTAGATCCACGTCTAGGCAGACGTCGGGATAGCGCCGGTTATACTCGGCCAGACGGCTCACGAAGCCGTTGCTGGCCGCGCAAACCGGTGCACTCAGTTTCAGGGTGCCGCGGGGCGCCATCGTAACGTTGCCGATGGCTGCTTCCACCTCGTCAAGCCCTTCGAGCAACTGCTTGGCCTGGTTGAAATAAAGCCATCCGGTTTCCGTCAGGCTGACGTGGCGGCTGGTCCGGTTGAGCAGCCGGGTGCCCAGCCTGTTCTCAAGCCGCATCACATGTTTGCTCGCCATTGCCGGCGAAATGCCGATGCGGTCGGCGGCAGCAGTGAAGCTCTTCAGTTCTGACACGGTGCAGAACAGCCGCAGGCTCATCATTGTATCCATGGATCATCAACATTCGAGAAATGGTTCTTCAATGTCGAATGCATTGATTAATAAATGAGAAAAGTCAAACTGCTCTCCAGGTGCCGTCGCGACTCGCTTTTCCAGCGGGGCGTGCCCGTCGCGGCAAACTTGCGAAGGACAGACCCGTTGACAGATTCTCGACTCTCCGGACCTACTTCATCGGCCATGGCGGCGGCCCGGGGAGTTCCGCCGCAATTTCGACGTGCTCGAGAAGTCGCTGCTCGACATGCGCGCCTATCTCGGCGGCACGCCAAAAAAGGGCGAAGCAGGTGGCCGGCGATCTGTTCTGGAGAACAAAGCGCCTCCAGCTGCTCGGCGACCAGGTCGCGGTAATCGCGGGTGCCGCACCAGCGCGTGAGCACGAGATCACTAAAGAGGAACAAGATGATCGATTTGTGGCTTCCGAAAAGCCCGCATGGCTATGGGCTTTGCGGCCAAGATCCGCGATACTCCAGCACTACACGAACCCTGTCAGCTATCTTTGTCGGTGGTGGTTCGCTTATTATTGGATGTGCGCAGACCGCAAAGGAAATGGGCTGCTCCATACCCGCCGTTCTACCTACAGATGATGTATTTCGTGCCTGGGCTACTAATTTAGGCATCCGGTGCTTCGATAACGTCGAGCAGACCTATGAATTTCTACACGACGTGAATGTCGATTTGATATTTTCCGTTGTCAATCCCTTTATCTTGCCAGCTCATTTATTGGAGCGAGCACGTGTCGGTGCGTTTAATTATCACGACAGCCCACTGCCGCGCCACGCAGGGACCCACGCGACAAGCTGGGCTATTCTGGCGCAAGAGAGCCAATACGCCATTTCGTGGCATCACATCAATTCTGGTATCGACACGGGCAACGTAGTTGTGCAGTGCCCGCTGTCCGTTGCATCAACCGACACGGCAATGACTCTCAACCTCAAATGCTATGATGCCGCGATAGAAGGGTTTCGCGCGCTTTTAGCGATGATAATAGCGGGTGCCGATCTCCAGGGCAGCCCGCAGACAGTACCGGTCATCATGCCAGTCGGACGTGATGGTGCGCTTCCGCTGTCCTATTCGCAGCAGCGTCTCTGGTTCTTGGCACAGTTGGACGAAGACAGCACGAACTATAACATTCCCCTGGGGTGGCGACTGCAGGGCAGGCTCGACCGTGTCGCCTGGCGGCGCAGCCTTGACCGCCTGTTTGCCCGTCACGAGGCGCTGCGCTG
>Ga0209281_1000745_pt1 | contig 31528 bp, 32 predicted proteins | sample MedtruBG_FD_187514 | JGI IMG/M metagenome (GOLD analysis project Ga0209281, IMG submission 187514) | Root nodule microbial communities of legume samples collected from California, USA - Medicago truncatula BG (SPAdes) (version 2) | ecosystem: Host-associated > Plants > Roots > Nodule | place... | reverse complement strand
GTGTGTGTCTACTTAATCTTAATCAGGAGTGAATCATGGACCGATTTCCGCGTTCCGATTCAATAGTACAGCAGACCCGTAGCGGCCTGCAGACGTATATGGCTCAGGTGTACGGCTGGATGACGGTCGGCCTGCTGCTTACCGCGTTTATCGCGTGGTATGCGGCGAACACGCCTGAACTGATGATGTTTATCTTTTCCAGCAAAATCACCTTCTTTGGGCTGATTATCGCGCAGCTGGCGCTGGTGTTTGTGCTTTCTGGCCTGGTGCAAAAGCTGAGTGCCGGAATGGCGACCACGCTGTTTATGCTCTATTCAGCGCTAACCGGACTGACGCTTTCCAGTATTTTCATCGTTTACACCTACTCCTCCATCGCCAGCACCTTTGTGGTGACCGGCGGGATGTTCGGCGTGATGAGCCTGTATGGCTACACCACCAAACGTGACCTGAGTGGATTAGGCAACATGCTGTTTATGGGGCTGATTGGGATCGTGCTGGCGTCGCTGGTGAACCTGTGGCTGAAGAGTGACGCGCTGATGTGGGCTGTGACCTACATCGGGGTGGTGGTCTTCGTTGGCTTGACGGCCTACGACACCCAGAAGCTGAAAAACATCGGCGAGCAGATTGACGTGCGCGACAGTTCTAACCTGCGCAAATACTCGATTCTGGGGGCGTTGACGCTGTACCTGGACTTCATCAACCTGTTCCTGATGCTGCTGCGTATTTTCGGCAACCGTCGCTAGTTATTTCCCCCTCACCCTAACCCTCTCCCTCAGGGAGAGGGGATTACACGGTGCGGGCTTTTCTCCCTCTCCCAGTGGGAGAGGGCATCAGACCGCAGCGCTACCCGACACAACTCACTTCGCCAACATCCTCTCGTTCTTCGCTCGCAGCTTCTTCGCCCGACTCTCCAGCACCAGATAACAGACCGTTGCCAGCGCCAGCGGCAGGAAGTAATAGATCATGCGGTACGCCAGCAGGGCGGCGATAATCGTTCCCTGAGAGACATGCTCCCCCGCAAGCAACGCGATAAATACCGCCTCCAGCACGCCGATCCCCGCCGGGATATGCACAATGACGCCTGCAATACTGCTCACCAGCAGCACGCCCAGCACGAAGAAGTAATTTACGTCCTCGCCAATCAACAGCCAGATAATCGCCCCCATCGCCATCCAGTTGGCGCTGGAGACCACCATTTGCAGCACCGCGAACTTCCATGAGGGCAACACCAGCTTTTGCCCCTTGATGGTCATATGGCGGCGTTTAGCAAAGGCACAGGCCCACAGATATACGGCGATGATCAGCAGCAGCACGATGCCCAGAATGCGCAGCGTGGCCTCGTCGATATACCAGTGCGCGGGCAGCTGCACCACGCCGATGGTGAAGATCACCCCGCCGAGCAGAATATAGCCCAGCCAGTTCGTGGTGATGCTTAACGAGAAAATGCGCGTGATGGTCCCGCCCGGCAGGCCAAGGCGCGAGTAAAGGCGATAGCGCATGCCAATGCCGCCGACCCAGGTGCTCAGCGTCAGGTTAAAGGCGTAGCAGATAAACGACACCAGCATCACCTGGCGCTTTGCCAGCTTGTGTCCGCAGTAGGCGCGGCCCAGCAGGTCGTAGCAGCCGTATATCAGGTAGCTGACGATGACCAGCCCAACGGCGCTCAGGAGCACCATCCGGTTATAGTTTCGGATGACCTTCCACACCTCTTCCCAGTCGACTTTTTGCGCGTATACCACCAGCAGTACCGCGACGGCGATGAAGAACAGCCAGGTGAGGATTTTTTTTGCCAGCTTCCAGCGAGGATGCGATTTCGACATCAGGTTTTCCCTCCGTCTTCCGCTTCAATGCGGTCCTGAGTTTCCATTTCGGGTTGAACCGGCGGGTCCACCTGCGCAAGCTTTGGCGTATGCGCGGGCAGCCAGCCGACCATCGCCGGGAAATGACGCAGGAAGTGGAACACCACCACGCCAATGCCAAGGTTCCACCAGGTGCGTTTCGGCACCATCGACTCATCCACGCGCACGCAGTCATTGACGATCAGCCCCTGAAGGTTATCCCGCAGAGTTTGATTAAACTGCCGATCGTGAATGATCAGATTCGCTTCCAGATTCAGCGACAGGCTCAGCGGATCGAGATTGCTGGAGCCGACGGTTGCCCAGTGATCGTCCATCAGCGCCACTTTGCCGTGCAGCGGTCGGCGGCGATATTCGTAGATCTGCACACCGCCTTTCACCAGATAGTTATAGAGCAGGCGTGCGCCCACTTTGACAATCGGCATATCCGGCTCGCCCTGCACAATCAGCTTCACGCGCACGCCGCGTCGGGCCGCATTGCGCATGGCATGCAGAATACGGTAGCCGGGGAAGAAGTAAGCGTTGGCGATAATCACCTCGCGCTTCGCGTTCGCCAGCATCTTCAGGTAATGACGTTCAATGTCATCCCGGTGCTCGCCGTTGTCGCGCCAGACGAAAAGCGCCTGCGCTTCGCCGGGCTGTCGGTTTTCCTCCGGGCGATGGCGACGTCGCCACCAGTGGCGAACGGCCTCTTTACCCGGCAGGTTCTCCAGTTCAAACAGTAAAATATCCTGAACCACCGGGCCTTCAATGCGGATCGCGTAGTCCTGCTTGGCTTCCGGGCCATAGTCGGACATATGTTCAGCGGAGTAATTAATGCCGCCGACGAACGCCACCGTCTCATCCACCACCACAATTTTGCGGTGCATCCGACGAAAAAGGTTCGTGCGCATGCCGAACAGGCGGGGGCCGGGATCGTAGTAGCGGAAGACCACGCCTGCGGCGGTCAGTTCGTTGACGAACTCATCGCTCAGGTCCGGTGAGCCATAGCCGTCGAGCAGCGCTTCAATTTTGACCCCACGCCGGGCAGCACGCAGCAGCACGCTGTGCAGCTGCTTACCAACCTCATCTTCGAACCAGATAAAGGTTTCGAGGATCACTTTCTGCTGTGCGTTATCAATCGCTTTAAACACGGCCGGATAATATTGATCGCCATTCTCCAGCAGCGTAATGCGGTTTCCTTCCTGCCATGTACATTTCATAAGTGGATCTCCGCGCTGAGCGGGGCATGGTCTGATAAATGTCGCCAGTTGAGTAACGCCAGCGCGGTAGGGCTGCTGGCATGGGCGTTTTTGACGTAGATGCGGTCAAGGCGCAGCAGGGGGAAGCGCACCGGGAACGTGCGTGCGGGGCGTCCGTTGGCGCGGGTGAAAATTTCCTCCAGCCCGGCGTTCACCTTAAGCGGATGGTTGGCGCGCTGCCGCCAGTCGTTGAAATCACCGGCGATAACCACGGGCTCGCCTTCCGGCAGCGCATTGCTCCATTCGGCGAGCATCTGCAGCTGAGCCTGACGGTGGGCTTCACGCAGACCAAGATGCACGCAGCCTACGTGAACGGGAAATTCCAGATCGGGTGGCGTGATCCGACAGTAAAGCAGGCCGCGTTTTTCACTTTCGCCCACCGACACGTCGCGGTTTTCATAGTGCTCAATCGGAAAACGCGACAGCACCGCATTACCGTGGTGCCCTTCGGGGTAAACTGCGTTGCGTCCGTAGGCGTAATCGCTCCACATGGTATCGGCCAGAAACTCGTAGTGGGGGGCATCCGGCCAGTTTTCGACATGCATTGGATGCACTTCGTGCGCGCCCATCACTTCCTGCAGGCAAACAATGTCCGCGCTGACGGTGCGAACGGCGTCGCGCAGCTCCGGTAAAATGAAGCGGCGGTTAAATGCTGTGAAGCCCTTATGAATGTTTATCGTCAGCACCTTAAGCGAGAAATGCTGCGTTTTAATGGTCATAAACACCTTCCTGGGTGACTATCCCGATGAAAATAAAGTGTAGTCGGCGTCACAAAAAGATGCGGCGTTACGGAATTTTCCGTAAAGTGCGGTAGTCTGAACTAGCAGAGAAAAATCCTTCAGGAGAGAAGCCATGAAGTGGCAACAACGTGTTCGTGTCGCAACGGGTTTGAGTTGCTGGCAGATAATGTTGCATTTACTGGTCGTGGCCGTACTGGTGATGGGCTGGATGAGCGGCACGCTGGTGCATGTTGGTCTGGGGCTATGCGTGCTTTACGGCGTCACCGTGCTGTCTATGCTGTTTTTACAGCGTCACCACGAGGCGCGCTGGCGTGAAGTGGGTGATGTGCTCGAAGAGCTCACCACCACCTGGTATTTTGGTGCCGCGATGATTGTGCTCTGGCTGCTGTCGCGCGTGCTGCAAAACAACCTGCTGCTGGCCCTGGCGGGTCTGGCAATCCTCGCAGGGCCTGCGGTTGTCTCTTTACTCACCAAAGAGAAAAAGCTACGCAATGTTGCGTCTAAACATCGCGTACGCCACTGATCCCGTCGTGGCCGCGATGACCAGTAGCGGCCACAAACTTCCCCAGACAATGTCCAGACTCGCATCCTTCAGATAGATTTGCTTGGTGATATCCGTAAAGTGTCGAATCGGGTTTACCCACGTCAGATCCTGTAACCACACCGGCATATTCTCGACGGGTGAAACATAACCCGAGAGCAAAATTGCGGGCATCATAAAGACGAATACCCCGATAAACGCCTGCTGCTGCGTCGAGCAGAGCGCCGAGATCAGCAGTCCAAACCCCACCAGCGACAGCCCGTAAATCACCATCGTGAAGTAAAACAGCGCCAGCGAACCGGCGAACGGGATCTGGTAGGCCCAAATACCTACTCCCAGCACGATGGTGGCCTGGAAGGTCGCGACAATCAGCGCCGGAACCGCTTTGCCGACGAAAATCTGCCAGGTGGCGAGCGGGGAGACCAACAGCTGGTCCAGCGTGCCCTGTTCGCGCTCGCGGGCGACGGACAGGGAGGTCACGATCATCACCCCGATGGTCGTGATCATGGCGATCAGCGACGGCACCACGAACCACTTATAGTCCAGATTCGGGTTGTACCAGTTGCGTACCACCAGCTCGCTGTTATTGGGCTTCGGTTTGCCCTCCATCAGATCCTGCTGGTAATCCTTCACCACCTGCTGCAGATAGTTCGCTGCGATCTGGGCGCTGTTGGAGTTACGCCCGTCGAGGATCAGCTGCATCGGCGCGGTCTGGAAGGTATCCAGATTGCGGGAGAAATCCGCCGGGAACCGCACCAGCAGCAGCGCTTTTTGCGTGTCGATGGTGGGCTGGATTTCCTGCGGGCTTTTCAGCTGCAGGATGTGAGTAAAGGCCTTCGCGCGGGCAAAGCGCTGCGTTAGCTCAACGGAATGTTTGCCGTTATCTTCGTTGTAAATGGCAATGGTGGCGTTGGTCACCTCAAGGGTGGCGGCAAACGGGAACAGTAAAACCTGGATCAGCACCGGCAAAACCAGAATGGCGCGGGTTTGCGGCTCGCGCAGCAGGGATTGCAGTTCTTTGCGGATCAATGTCCATAAACGGTGAAACATGCGCGCTCCTTAATCTAACCGCCGTTTGGTTTTCATCCACGTCAACCCGATAAACATCACCGCCGACGCCATCAAAAACAGGGTGTTGATAATCAGCACCACTGGAATATTCCCCGCCAGGAACAGGCTTTGCAGCGTGCTCACAAAGTAGCGAGCCGGAATAACATAGGTCACGGCGCGGATCACCGCAGGCATACTGTCTATCTGAAAGATAAACCCGGACAGCATAATCGATGGTAAAAAGGCGGCGTTGAGGGCCACCTGCGCGGCGTTAAACTGGTTACGGGTGATGGTGGAGATGAGCAGCCCCATGCCCAGCGTGCTGAGTAAAAACAGGCTGGTGATAAAGAACAGCACGACAAGCGAGCCGCGATAGGGCACGCCGAGGATAAAGACGGCGACAAGCATACAGAGCAGCATCGCCAGCATGCCGAGGAAGTAGTAGGGGATGAGCTTGCACAGTAGCAACTCGACGCGCGTGACTTCGGTAGAGAGCAGCGCCTCCATGGTGCCGCGCTCCCACTCGCGGGCGATCACCAGCGAGGTCAGTATCGCGCCGATTACCGTCATGATGATGGTCACGGCGCCCGGAATAATAAAGTGCTGGCTGATGGCGGCGGGGTTAAACCAGTAGCGCGTCTGCACATCGATCAGCGGTTCAAACTCCTCACCCCGGTCTTCGGCGCGCTGCATCTGCCAGAGCTGCCAGATCCCCTCCGCGTAGCCCTGCACGAAGTTCGCGGTGTTCGGCTCGCTGCCGTCGGTGATCACCTGAATCGGCGCATCGGTTTCAGCGCGCGCCATATTGGCGGCGAAATCCACCGGAATGACGATCAGACCGCGAATTTTCCCGGCCTGCATTTTCTGGATCAATTCCTGCCGGTTGTCGCTGATGGTGGCGTCAATGTAGGGCGAACCGGTCATGGCGTGAGTGAAGTCCAGCGCCTCTTCGCTCTGCTGCTCCAGCAGAATCCCGACCCGCAGCTTGCTGGAGTCCAGGTTAATGCCGTAGCCAAAGATAAACAGCAGCAGCAGGGGGATCACCACCGCAATCAGCCAACTGCTGGGGTCACGCACGATCTGCCGCGTCTCTTTAATGCATAGCGCGCGCACCCTGCGCCACGAAATCGCATTACTGTGCATGGGCATTCTCCTTATCCCAGTCGTGGATGAGGGTGATAAACGCCTGCTCCATGGTCGGGTCTGGCTGTGCGTCGTCGGCGGCCTGGTTTTTCAGGTCGTCCGGCGTGCCGTGGGCAATCAGCTTGCCGCGATACACCAGCCCGATGCGGTCGCAGTACTCCGCCTCGTCCATGAAGTGGGTGGTCACCATCACGGTCACCCCTTTTTCCACCATGCTGTTGATGTGCAACCAGAACTCGCGGCGGGTAATGGGATCCACGCCGGATGTCGGTTCATCCAGAAACAGAATATCCGGCTCGTGCATCAGCGAGCAGGCCAGTGCCAGCCGCTGCTTAAAGCCGAGCGGCAGCTCGTCGGTGGCGTGGGACGCAATGTTGGTTAACGCGAAGGCGTCGCTCATACGGCGGATTTTTTCGTTCTGCGCCCGCCCGCGCAGGCCGTACACGCCGGAGAAAAAGCGCAGATTCTGCTCGACCGTCAGGTTGCCATACAGCGAAAACTTCTGCGCCATATACCCGAGATGCTGGCGCGCCTTGCCGGAGCTGACTTTCAGATCCATATCCAGCACCAGTGCCTTGCCGGATGTCGGCACCAGCAGGCCGCACATCATCTTAAAGGTTGTCGATTTTCCCGCGCCGTTTGGTCCAAGCAGGCCAAAAATCTCGCCGCGTTTAACCGCGAAATTGACGTTATCGGTGGCGGCGAAATCCCCGAACTTTTTGGTGAGCGATTTGGCTTCGATCACCGTTTCGCCCGGCGTGCCTTCCACCGTATGCAGAATGGCGGCAAGTGGCGACTCTGACGTACCCGCGCCGCCCAGTAGGTCGATAAACGCGTCCTCAAAGCGCGGCGCGGTCTCTTCTATCTCGATCTCAGGCATGCCTTGCGCCTGGCGAATGTCGTCGGCTGTGGCCTCTTTTTTGAGAATAATGCGCACCGAGCGGCCCTGGATCATACCGTCGCTCACCTGTGGCAGCCTGAGCACCCGCTGCAGCAGCCTGCGGTTGGACTCCTGCGGGCTATGCAGCAGGAAGCTGCGCCCGGCCATGCTCTGCGTCAGCGTCGTCGGCTCGCCCTGATAAAGCAGTTCGCCTTCGTTCATCAGCAGCACATCCCGGCACTGTTCCGCTTCGTCGAGATAGGAGGTGCTCCAGAGGATCAGCATCCCGTCGCCCGCCAGTTCGTGCACCATCTGCCACAATTCACGGCGAGAAATCGGGTCAACGCCCACGCCGGGCTCATCCAGCAGCAGCACCTTTGGCTCGCCGACCAACGTACAGGCCAGGCCCAGCTTCTGCTTCATCCCGCCGGAGAGCTTGCCAGCCAACCGGTCGGTGAACGGGCCTAGGGAGGTAAACTCCAGCAGGCGGGCGAAGGTTTTCTGCCGCGTTTCGCCGGTGACGCTGCGCAGATCGGCGTACAGGTTCAGGTTTTCCATCACCGTCAGGTCTTCATACAGGCCAAACTTCTGCGGCATATAGCCGAGCATGGCGTGGAGCGCTCCGTCGTCTTTTATCGGGTCAAGACCGAGTACGCTGGCCGTACCTTCATCCGGCTTGAGCAACCCCGCCAGCATCCGCATCAGCGTAGTTTTCCCCGCGCCGTCCGGACCGACCAGCCCGGTCACGTAGCCTTTCTGGATGGTGCAGTTCAGCGGCGCGACGGCCGGTTTGTCCATTCCCTTAAAGCGTTTGACCAGATTGTGGAGCTGGATAACCGCGTCATTCATGTCGTTCCCCGTCGCCGACTGTTACGGTTACGGGCATACCCTGACGCAGCGCGTCGTCCGCATCGGTGACGATGATGCGCAGGCGATACACCAGGTCGGTTCGCAGGTCCGGTGTTTCAACAGTTTTCGGGGTGAATTCGGCGGTAGGGGAGACAAAGCCCACTTTGCCGTGATACGGCTTGTCCGGGCGACCATCGGTATAGAGCAGCAATTCGCGGCCCGGCTGCATCTGCCCGAGGTTCGGCTCGTCAATGTAAGCGCGCACCCACACCGGGCGGGTCAGGGAGAGCGTTAAGACGGTGCTGCCCGCGCTGAGCATGCTGCCCGGCTCTACGGCGCGGGTCATCAGCGTGCCGTCGGACGGGGCGATTAACGTGGTGTCGCGCAGGTCCAGCTCCGCCTGGGCCAGCTGGGCCTGTGCCTGTTCAAGGCTGGCTTTCGCCTGGGCAATATCCTGTGCGCGGTTACCGGTGCGGTACTGACTTAATTTATCCTGTGCGGATTTCAGCGTCGCCTGCGCCTGGTCGCGGGACGAGCGCGCATTTTCCAGATCGTTAGCGGAAATGGTGCGGCTTTTCCACAGCCCCTGCTGGCGCGAGTAGAAGTTCTGCGCGTAGTCATAGGCGGCTTTCGCCTGCTTAACGGCGGCGGCAGCCTGGGCGATCTCTTCATCGCGATAGCCTGCCAGCATCAGGTCATACTGCGCCTGAGCCACGGATACGCCCGCTTTGGCCTGCATCAGCGCGTTCTCGTAGGGCGCTTTATCCAGCATCCCCAGCGTCTGTCCGCTTTTGATGGCATCGCCTTCGTCAACGCTCAGCGAGGCGAGACGTCCGCCGACGCGGAAGCTCATGTTCACCGTGCGAATATCCACGTTACCGTACAGCGTCAGACCTTTATCCTGCTGGCTCTGATACCACAGCCAGCCACCTATTCCAGCAGCAAGCAGCACAACAACCACCAGAACGATGGCGACAGGTTTTTTCATGACTTCAGGCTCCTTTGCGTTAAGCCTTGCAGGATCAGATCGACGTGACAGGCGATCACCTTGCTAATCTGCTCGGCTTTATCCTCATCAAATTGTGTCCAGCCCGTACGTAACAGGATGGTCTCCCGCCCCAGACGGAAGGCGAGCACTTCGCCCAACAGGGCATGGGTATGCAAAATCATTTCGGTGTCGAGTGCATCGCGTCCGGTATAGGCCGCGATAAGCCGGGTCAGGTGCGAGTGCATCGGCGCGATCACCCGATCGTGTACCCGCTGGTAGGCAGCCGTAGGGGAGAGCTGCTCGCGGGAAATAAACTTGCTCAGGTTCAGCGTATCGTCGTGCGTCAGCAGGCGGATCATATTATGACAGGCGTTGAGAATAAGCTGGCGAACGGCGGCGCGATCGGGCGACGGCTGGCCGAGCAGCACGGTGGCCTCTTCCACCTGCGGGTGAAACTGCGTGCCGATAAAATCGGCGATCCACTCGGCGCAGGCGAGATATAAATCCTCTTTTGAGCCAAAATAGTAGGTGATGGCCGCAATGTTCTGCCCGGCCTGCGCCGCGATATCCCGCGTGGTCGCGTGCAGCCCGTACTCACCAAACTGCGCCAGCGCGGCGGCGATAAGCTGGCTTTTGGCCTGTTCACCTTTGGTTGTTGTGGGTGTCGTATTCATGACGGCATTAAAAATTAATCAATCGATTGATTAAGATTATGTCTGATTCACTCTCCCGTCGAGGGAATGTTGAGGGATATTTTATGCGCCACGTCACAAAAGCTGCTACACTCCGCCCCTTCGCGACATTGTGGTTTTTGTCCTCCCCTATTCGTTATATCTCCCTGAAAACTACACCTGTGATGGTCGGGGCGGTTCGGAGTTTTTATGTCTTTTGATTCCCTTGGCCTGAACCCGGAAATTCTGCGCGCGATCGCAGAACAGGGCTACGTTGAGCCAACCCCAATCCAGCAGCAGGCGATCCCCGCCGTGCTTCAGGGTCGTGACCTGATGGCCAGCGCCCAGACCGGCACCGGTAAAACCGCGGGCTTTACCCTGCCGCTGCTGGAACTGCTGGTAAAAAACCAGCCGCACGCCAAAAGCCGTCGTCCGGTTCGTGCCCTGATCCTGACACCTACTCGTGAGCTGGCCGCGCAGATTGGTGAGAACGTGCGTGACTACAGCCGCTATCTCAACATTCGCTCGCTGGTGGTTTTCGGTGGCGTCAGCATCAACCCACAGATGATGAAGCTGCGCGGCGGCGTGGACGTGCTGGTGGCAACGCCGGGCCGCCTGCTGGATCTGGAACACCAGAACGCGGTTAAGCTGGATCAGGTTGAAATTCTGGTGCTGGACGAAGCCGACCGCATGCTCGACATGGGCTTCATCCACGATATTCGTCGCGTGCTGGCCAAGCTGCCTGCGCGCCGTCAGAACCTGCTCTTCTCCGCGACCTTCTCCGACGAGATCAAGGCGCTGGCGGAAAAGCTGCTGCATAACCCACTGGAAGTGGAAGTGGCGCGTCGCAACACCGCCTCTGAGCAGGTGACGCAGCACGTTCACTTTGTTGATAAAAAGCGCAAGCGGGAACTGCTCTCCCAGATGATCGGTCAGGGCAACTGGCAGCAGGTGCTGGTCTTTACCCGCACCAAGCACGGCGCTAACCACCTGGCGGAACAGCTGAATAAAGACGGTATCCGCAGCGCGGCGATCCACGGTAACAAGAGCCAGGGTGCGCGTACCCGTGCGCTGGCGGACTTCAAATCCGGCGACATCCGCGTGCTGGTGGCGACCGATATCGCCGCCCGTGGCCTGGATATCGAAGAGCTGCCGCACGTGGTGAACTACGAGCTGCCAAACGTGCCGGAAGACTACGTTCACCGTATCGGTCGTACCGGCCGCGCGGCGGCAACCGGTGAAGCGCTTTCTCTGGTCTGCGTGGATGAACACAAGCTGCTGCGCGACATCGAACGTCTGCTGAAGAAAGAGATCCCGCGCATCGAAACCCCGGGCTACGAAGTGGACCCGTCGATCAAAGCCGAGCCGATTCAGAACGGTCGTCAGGGCGGCGGTGGACGTGGTCAGGGTGGTGGCGGTCGCGGTCAGCAGCCGCGTCGTGCAGAAGGTGGCGCACCGAAATCCTCCGGCAAACCGCCGCGTCGTAACAACGACAGCAAACCGGCGGGTGAAAACCCGTGGCGCAGCGGCGAAGGGAAACCGGCAGGGGAAGGGCAGCGTCGACGCCGCCCGCGTAAACCTGCCAACCCGCAGTAATCTGGAAGCCCGGTCGTAAAGCCTAATGCCGTTCACTTAAGCCTCACGTGACTTAAAGCTGAACGGATATTTAGGCGGAACATAAAGCACCGAACGATCATATCTTCGGTGCTTTTTTTTCCGGCAAAATAAAGGATTTTACATTTTCCCTTATTCCTTTCAGATGCTTAGGTATATTTCCTGCTGCACCTTTACCGCCGATCCGCCCCCCCAGGCGCTGTCGTGCAGCAGTAAGCACGCTGGGGGCGAGGCTCTGATAGCGGGGTTAACGGGATCGCCGGCAAGCTCAACCAGGGGTTCCTAATCCCTGACCATTGACCGTGAATTTAAAGCACATCTAAGCGATTCTTTCTCGCCTTCAGCAGGGGGGATTAAAACTCATTCCCACAAGCTATAGACAGACCATGCTGCTCACTGGTAATTCGATCTCTCTATCGAGACCTAAACGGTCTCAAAGTTGCTTTAAAAACGTCCGCCCAAACTCGGAAATTGACGAACCGAGGATATAAAAAAGGGTATGTGTAACAAGGAGTAGTTGAGAATAATCTGCATACAACTACGGTTATATTGATAAATGGCGATTGTTCGTACACAATGAGGGTGTCAACTTACGAGTCTTTATGGCTTGCCCGCGCTGCTCCTAACAGCTCGGGGGAAGAAACCGCCTCCCTAAGGCGGTTTCTTTTTGTCTGATCCCCTCCAGTATTTTCTCTTCATTCCGACTGTATGTTCTGATCATCCGGAGTTCTCAATGCGAGTTATTAGCTATACCGAAGCCAGCCAAAACTTGTCGGCGACTATGCGGCAAACAATAGAGGATCATGCACCGGTTCTCATCGTTAACCAGAACAGCGTGTCATGCATACTGATGTCGCTGACAGAGTACAAATCGCTGGAGGAAACTGCATACCTGATGCGCTCCCCGGCGAACGCCAAACGCCTGTTGAGCTCTATCGAGAGCCTGAAAGCTGGTGGCTAAAGTCAGTTCTGACCCGATAGAGTACTCAACGCGGGCTATTTTCTGATTTTTTAGAAAGTGGTACCTATCCGTTATCCCTGGCAACAATAAGTGTTTAACCTTGCCCTTATTTGATTAAGGGATTATGCAATGGATACTGTAGAGGAACTTGGCGGGACGTATTTCTATCACGGGAATGCGAACGTAACCCCACAGGAGCTATTTTTGCTGATATTCGTGGAGGGTTTGGCGAACCATCTGGGCGTAACGGTAGAGACTGCTGCAACAATCCTGGCAGGGCAACCTATTCTACCCAAGCGTAAGGTGCTGGGTGCGTCTGGTTCGCGTACAAGTATCGCCTCCAAGTTAGCGCGGCGCATTTTAAAGGGAGTCCGCTTTCCTGAAGGCGTGAGGGTTGAGACCATTATCGGTATGGGAAAAAAACGATACACAAATAAGGTTGGAGCGGTAGTAGGAAGGGCCGTTCCCTATATTGGCTATGCTCAGGCAGTCATCATCTTTGCCCTTGTGGCCAGAGAGACAAGAAACAAATACAACCTCATAGCCCGGCCTAAAGATCGGATTGAATGGACTTACTTCTAATGCTGCTGCCTGATGAGCAAGAGTTTTTGGATTACATCACTGAGAACTACAGTGAGCGTAAGCGTCCCGCCAGAAAGGATTGGACCTTTCAGGAGCATTTCAACCTCGTTCCAGAAGATCTGGAAGACATGCTGCTCGACCTTTTCACTCGGTATGGAATAGAGCACAGTAACTTTGTCATGGACAACTACGTTGAGCCGGAGCTCTTTTGGTTTCAGTTCGGGCTTAGAAAGAAGTTTTGCGACCGTCAGTACAAGCCGCTAACGCTCGAAATGTTTATCGAGTCAGCCAAAGCTGGGCGCTGGTTGTATGATTAAGGGGCTGAGCGCCCCTCACGATTGTTACGCTGACTGGCGTTCGTTCCAGGCGTCGCTGAAGATAATGTTCCCATCGCTATGCTTCCAGGTAATCTTCTCGTAACGCAGCTCCACCGTTTCCATATGGTTTTCGTTGGGGTTATCCCCTGGTGCCATTGCTGGGGAGATAGAAACGATCCGTACACCTTCAAGCAGCATGTTGAAGTATTCTTCCTCCTGTCCAGAGTAGTTGATCCGGTACCATTTTATTTCTGCTGATACCAGACTTTGACCGGTGGCCACTGCCTTATAGAGGTATGGGCTTGAGCAGTCGAATTCTTTGATGATCAGCATAGGCGAGTGCATGCGGGTACCGGTTATTTTGCCGGTGGCGTTATCTGTTGGAATCATGAGGTTGTGGTGGAAGCCCTTAACCTCGATGCTGCACTCTCTTTGCTGAACATCAACCCCGCCTTTGATTAATGCATCGCCGTCGTCTTTAAGCCATAAGTAAGCTGGTATAGACATTTTTTATTTCCTTATTTTGCTGAACAATTTCATTGTTAAGAGATAAATCACCGTCGTAATGAGAAGAATGGCTATCAGTCCTATGTATGTATAAAGCTCGTATAAATTGTCCTGACCTCTCTCATCGTGCCCATACAATATTTCGCCAATACGGCTCGCCCAGGCATAGTTAAACCACCTTTCAGCGCGGCCCAGTGCTCGTCCTACAGGGAGGGATAACGCGATAAAGTAGACTGTCTTCATCGCTCTACGGACAAGTGCTGGTATTACCACCTCTAACCACCTCGGTCCAAACTCGGGCCACATTTACCAGCCTCGCATTTCACCGATAGATTGGATGTTCGGCATGGTCTGCATCCTCTCGACGGATTTCGAACATTCGTAAGAGATTACTGGCCTCATTGGCTGGTCATCGGCATTCAGCCACTCAGAGGTGAGAACGGCAGGCTGACCGTCATCGTACGTATACAGGTTGTATAAGCCATAAGTTCCGCCCATTTCGGGGTAGGCAACGAATCGAGTCTTGATAACGGGCGAGCCCATCATTTCTATACGTTCAATTTTTATGTGATCCATCTTTGACGGACCGCCCTTAGTCGGGATGTTATCGATAAAGATCTCCCCTTTTTTATCGAAGACAGTCACCTTCAACTTCTCGCACTTCAGCTCAATCGAGATCTTTCGCTGCGTTCCCTGCTACCGGCACCAGCAGCGCTAATACCATTACTGCGCTTGAAAACCTCATTCCTATTCCTTTCATCACTGTGTCAATTTGCTCCAGCGTATGCCCACAACTGGTATGGAAGTTCAAACAAGATCATGTTTACGACCTGTCGCTGTCACTTTCAGACAATGACCAGGCAATTTTTAACCAAATTAAGGAGTCAGCTCATGAAAGTTCCAGAAAAGTATCGTGTTAAATCCGGCCCTCTCAGCACCACTGTAGAAGATGGAAATAAGCCGGGCTTTTCTTTTTGCGGCAGCGAAGAGAAAGTGTCACAATAGTGGCTGTTTATACAGTGTTTCAGGTTTTCCAATGGCTTTAACCGCTGCGCTCAAGGCGCAAATTGGCGCATGGTATAAGGCGCTACAACAGCAGATCCCCGACTTTATCCCCCGAGCTCCGCAGCGGCAGATGATTGCTGACGTGGCCAAAACGCTCGCCGGGGACGACGGGCGACATCTGGCGATTGAAGCCCCAACCGGCGTCGGGAAAACCCTCTCGTATCTCATTCCCGGCATCGCGATTGCGCGGGAAGAGGACAAAACGCTGGTGGTCAGCACCGCCAACGTGGCGCTGCAGGATCAGATCTTCAGCAAAGATTTACCGCTACTGCGCAAAATCATCCCCGACCTGCGGTTTACGGCGGCCTTTGGGCGCGGGCGTTACGTGTGCCCGCGTAACCTGGCGGGGCTGGCCAGCAGCGAGGCGACGCAGCAGGATCTGCTGGCCTTCCTCGACGACGATCTCACGCCGAACAATAAAGCCGAGCAGGAACTCTGCGCCACGCTCAAGATCGATCTTGACGGCTATAAGTGGGATGGCCTGCGCGATCATACTGATAAGGCCATCAGCGACGATTTATGGCGCAGGCTCAGCACCGACAAAGCGAGCTGCCTGAACCGCAACTGCCACTACTACCGCGAGTGCCCGTTCTTCGTCGCCCGGCGTGAAATTCAGGAGGCGGAAGTGGTGGTGGCTAACCACGCGCTGGTGATGGCCGCGCTGGAGAGCGAAGCGGTGCTGCCGGAGCCCAAAAACCTGCTGCTGGTGCTCGATGAAGGCCACCATCTGCCGGATGTGGCGCGGGACGCGCTGGAGATGAGCGCCGAAATTACCGCCCCCTGGTTCCGTCTTCAGCTCGATCTCTTCTGCAAGCTGATTGCCACCTGCATGGAGCAATTTCGTCCGAAAACCACGCCGCCGCTGGCGGTGCCGGAGCGGCTGAGCGACCACTGTGAAGAGGTCTACAGCCTGATTGCCTCGCTCAACAACATTTTGAATCTTTATCTTCCGCAAACGCAGGAAGCCGAACACCGCTTTGCGATGGGTGAGCTACCTGAAGAGGTGATGGAGATTTGCCAGCAGTTGGCGAAGCATCTGGAAAAACTGCGCGGGCTGGCGGAGATGTTTCTGAACGATCTTAGCGAGAAAACCGGCACTCACGACGTGGTGCGGCTGCACCGCATTCTGCTGCAGATGAACCGTGCGCTGGGGATGTTTGAAGCGCAGAGCAAGCTCTGGCGGCTGGCCTCGATGGCGCAGGCGTCCGGCGCGCCGGTCACCAAATGGGCCACTCGCGAAGAGCGGGACGGGCAGGTGCATCTCTTTTTCCACTGCGTGGGCATCCGCGTGGCCGATCAGCTGGAAAAGCTGATCTGGCGCAGCGTGCCGCACGTAGTGGTCACCTCTGCCACGCTGCGCTCCCTGAACAGCTTTTCTCGTTTGCAGGAGATGAGCGGGCTAAAAGAGAAAGCGAGCGACCGTTTTGTGGCGCTGGACTCGCCGTTTAACCACTGCGAGCAGGGCAAGCTGGTGATCCCGCGGATGAAGTATGAGCCGCTGATGGAAAACGAAGAGCAGCACATTGCGGAAATGGCGGCCTACTTCCGCGAACAGGTCGAGAGCAGAAAATACCCCGGCATGCTGGTGCTGTTTGCCAGCGGGCGGGCGATGCAGCGCTTCCTGGAACACGTCACCGATCTGCGTTTACTCCTGCTGGTGCAGGGCGATCAGCCGCGCTACCGGCTGGTGGAAACGCACCGCAAGCGCATTGATAACGGCGAGCGCAGCGTGCTGGTGGGGTTGCAGTCGTTTGCCGAAGGTCTGGATCTGAAGGGCGACTACCTGACGCAGGTGCATATCCATAAAATCGCCTTTCCGCCCATCGACAGCCCTGTGGTGATCACCGAGGGCGAGTGGCTAAAGAGCCTCAACCGCTATCCGTTCGAGGTGCAAAGCCTGCCTGCGGCGTCGTTTAACCTGATCCAGCAGGTCGGGCGTCTGATCCGTAGCCACGGCTGCTGGGGCGAGATTGTGATTTATGACAAGCGTTTGCTGACGAAGAACTACGGTCAGCGGCTGCTGAATGCGTTACCGGTGTTCCCGATTGAACAGCCCGAGGTGCCGGAAGTGAAAAAACGCCCGGCAAAACTGACCGCCGGGCGTAAAAAAAGCATCCATGCTAAGGGGCGCGGTCCTACTGGTAAGTAAAGGTGGCCTGCACAACGCTGCTGAACGTGCCGGCCGTCACGGGGATGGCGGTAGCGTAATAGCGTGCGGCCATGGGGAAGTCCGCGGTGTGGGTGTTGGCATCAATTATCACGCTGAATCGGGCTTCAGGGGCAAGCACGATATAATCCAGGCGATCGGCCAGCTCCAGTGCCACCCCTTTAGCGGTGCCACTATTGGCAAATTTAAAGGGGTGTTCCGTATCGCGCGGGCCGTCAACGGAGATGGTGGTCACCGTCAGCGTGGGCGGACAGTTCGTGAGCTTTAAGTCGAAATTTTTCCACGGGCCGGTATCGCCGATATCCTTGAAATCACTGGCGACGGCCTGCCCCAGATCCACCACCATATTCTGGCTGGCGCTGTCTACCTGGCAGGTGGTGTCGTAAATATTCCCTTCGATATTGAGCGTAACGTCGGTCGCGCCCGCAGAGAGGCTCACCAGCGCGAGTAAAAAGGGTAACTTATTCATCATCGCTCCGTTACTGGTATTCCATATCGATGGTGGCAATCGTGTTGGCTTTGCCGGCCGTGACGATGTTGTCCGTCTGGTAATACCGTACGGCAAAATTAATCGCGTCAGGGACGTTAGGTTCGGTTGTTCCGCCGATAGGGATAGGGTAGTTGTATTTTAGATCGACGCCGTCAAGCAGCATCCCTACGCCGACGCCCGTGGCGCTGTCGCTGCCTGGCGTCAGGTTAAGAACATCATCAAACTGGCTGTTAACGCCATTGGCGCTGGTCACCGATGCCGTGAGGTTGACCGCTTCCGTACAGATGGCGGTGAGACTGAAATTCTTCCAGGCCGTATAGCTGCCCACGTGGGTAAATTGCGAAACCGGGAAATCGCCGAGTGTGACCGTCAGATTCAGCGGGTCAATGGAGCAGGTGGCTGTTCTTTCCGCAACCGTGGCGGAATAACGGCTGTTATTTCGATCGCCAGAAATACCGACAGACTGAAAAACACCAAATCCAAAGGGATCTTGCGCACTTGAAATAGTTCCGCTCCCGATGTGTGTCGCCGTTTTGATTAACCGTTCGGTATAGCTGAAAGAAAACGTCTGTCCGCCGTCGCTGCTGACTGTCCCCATGGGCGTCGCGGTGGTGTCGCATGAATAACCTTTTCCGCGAACGATCTGCCCGCTACTGTTCAGAAGTTGAATCCCTACGCCGTCCACATCAGTGGAGTAAACGCCCGGCATGCCTGAAACTTCCGTTCCCGTTCCGTAGTAACAGGAAATAATGGTGTGACTGGAAATCGTTCCGGAACAGCTTCCGTTGATGGTATGTGTCTTTGCCGAGCCTGGGATGACGCCGCCGATATCAAGGGTCGTGGGTACGGAAAGCGTGCCGGCATCAAGGGTATAGGGCAGATCGGTGCTATCACAGGTTGTCGCTGCATGAGCATGCGGTATCAGGCACGCGCTTGTAAGGAACACAATCAGCGCAAAGGCATATTTAAACATGTTCATTTTTTCCTCGGAAAGGGTCATACGCACTGCGCCGTGATGTTAAGCACTGCACCATCGTCTTTTGCTGGCAGGTGGTAGGCTGCGGTGCAGTGGCTGTCGGCGGTTTTCCCCCAGCTGACGTCAATCGTCCCTTTTTCGTGCATGCCGGTCAGATAAACCTGCCCACCGTCACCCACGATAAACTCGCCGTCCTGATGGGCCTGAGATGCCGTCGCACCAAACGGGATCGCACGTCCATCGGCGCGTTTCAGGGTCATTAATACCCGGCTGCCAACGTGCGTTTCGTAATGGGCGCGCACGATGGCGCCGCGCGTTGGCGTCACGGTTATGGCTGCCCGATCGACGTCCGCATTTCCCGGCAGCGTCTCCGTGTTGAGCGCAAGGGTGTTATGACGGTACGGCGACACGTAAGGCACAATGGCATAGCCGCGGAAGTCAGTATTCACGCCGGTCTGATTGCTGATGTTCGTGTCGTCCGCACCCGGCGCTTCGACCAGCGCGGCCGTCTCGCCCATCGGCTGACCCAGCGTGACGCCGTGGGCATGGGCGATCATGCTCCCCTGAAGGCCGACGTTGAGCTGCTGCTGCTGGTTATCCTGCGAATAGCCCGCGTTCACTTCACCGTAGGTACCTTTGTAATCGGCATTCAGGCTGGTGCTGTCGCCGCTGCTCTGACTGTGGCCCTGCTGAACGCCCCAGCTGAGGTTATTGCCAGCAAGCGCGGTGCCGTTCAGGCCCACGCTTTGGGTGGTATCGTGTTTCGTGCTGTTCAGGTTGTAGTTCACCCAGGTGTTGCTGAGCCAACGATCGAGCGGTACAGAGACGTTGAAGGCGATGGTCTGCTCGCTGGTTTTTTCGTTGTCGTCGTCGCTGCCGTCACGGGTGTTTTTATCCAGCCCGTAGCTCAGGCCGTAGCTGATGCCGTGCCACGAGTTGTTGTAACCCAGGTTCATTGAGGTCATTCCCTGGTTTGAGTTCCAGTAGTTCTCTTTGACCAGACTTAAGGTCAGCGAACCAAATGAACCACCCAGAGACTGATCGACAGTGGCCTCTTCGCGGCTGCGTCGGGTGTCCGGCGTTTGCCAGTCGTCATTGCGGGTATGGGAATCCAGGGTGTCCTGCAGGGTGTAAAATCCCTTGCTGTTATAGCGATAGCCAGCCATGGAAAAATGGGTGCCGGTGGTGGCAAAATCTTTGCTGTAGCGGATGCGCCAGGAGCGGCCGTGAGTCGGATCCTGGTCCTGCATCTCCGATTTCGCGTCGGTAAGGTCCACCGAAAACGCGCCGAAATCCCCGATGTTCTTACCGAACCCCAGCGCCAGGGCATCGTAGTACTGGCTGGCCTGCACGCCGCCGTAGGCCGTAAAGCCGTAAGGCAACCCGTAGATTGCCGTACCCTGCATGAAAGGCGTTTTTTCGACGTCGCTGTCGTAGCTGCGATAGCGACCTGCGGTGAGGCTGTATTTAAAGCGGCCTTCACGCTGCAATACCGGCACCGACGCGTAGGGCACCACGAAATGTTGTTCGCTGCCGTCCGTCTCTTTTACGGTGACGTTCAAATCGCCGCTGCCGCCGGTGGGGTAGAGATCGTTAATCTCAAACGCGCCGGGAGCAACATAGTTCTGATAAATGACGTAACCGTTCTGGCGGACGATGACCTGGGCGTTACTGTGCGCTGTTCCGCGGATCACCGGTGCAAAGCCTTTCATGCTGTCCGGGAGCATGTCGTCGTCCGACGCGATCTGCGCCCCGGTGTATGAGATGCTGTCGAATACATCGGAGGGGGACGAGCTTTGTCCGAGTTTGACGTTGCTGCCAAGGGCGATGATATCGCGCTGGGCATAGGTGTAGACCGACGAAAACTCACTTTCTGCATCACTGTCACCGCTGGTTTTGCTCCAGGTGGAGTAGTTACGCAAGCGCCACGCCCCAAGGTTAAGACCCGGGCGCAGGTTAAGAAACTCGCTGCGCTGGTCGGTACCGTTTTCGCCCTTACCGTGGTTGTCCCCGGCGGTGAAACTGTAATTCAGCAGCAGGGCATTTATCCCTTCGTCGTACTCCTGCGGGTCGACGTAATCGCGCGGCACCTGGGTGATGGCGGTCTGAGGAATGCTTAACAGCAACTGCTGCGGATTAACGTGAAACGTGGCGCTGGCGGAAGGGATAACGCCCAGGTCAATGCACTGGGCCTTTTCATCCTGCACGAATTTATCAATGTTAACGCCGAAGCTTTTTAGCTGGGCCGCGCTCAGGCACGGTTGCAGGATCGATTTTCCGCTGGCATCTTTTTTCAGCGTAAACGTAATTTCTTTGCTTGCCACTTTATTATTGTTCACGAAGACGTCGACGTGATATTTACCCGGCGCCTGGCCGGGGCCGATCTCATAAATACTGAGATCCGTCTTCTCCTGACTGGGGTTGTCGATATCCAACAGTGCCGGGTTGAAATAATCTTCGGCCAGAACTTTTTGCACGCAAACGCCCAGCAGGGTACATCCCAGTGCAATAAGCATTGAGCGTCCATGTTGTTTGGGCGGTTTGGTGGTGTATTCCCAGCTCATAATTATTTCCAGCTATCCCTGGATGATTATTTAATTTGCGCGGTATATGACTGGCTGATGCCGCCGTAGTCATTAATGATTTTCCAGCTTACCGAGTGCGCGGTGATATTTCCCGGCGTGGTGAAATGCGTTTCACTTTTAGGAGCGGCATAGGTGGCTTTGTCTACTTTTTTACCGTCCAGCTTTATTTCCTGGAAGTTCATATAAAACGGTGTGGGGTTTTCGACAATAAGCTGGTTACCCTGCGCGTGCCAGGATAATTGTGTGGTAACATCTTCCGGTTTCCCGGTAATACTCGTCGGGCGATAGATGAGCTTAATTCGGGTTTTAATCGCGATCTGCAGTGTGTTGGTGTTTTCATTGCGCGCGGAAGAGGGAATAGATTTAATATTCAACCAGAACAGGGATTCACGATCGCCAGGTAAATTCCCCCCGGTTCTGATGATGCGCAGAACGTTGTCCTGCTTCGCATCAAGGCGGAACAGAGGTGGTGTAATCAGGAACGGTGCTTTTTCGCGTGCTTTATCCTCCGTTTCGACCCATGACTGAACCAGATAATCGAGATTGTCCGGATTTTCGATCCCAATGGAGGATTCTTTTTTATTTTCCGGGTAAACCACGCGCGTGCCGCCGATGGTAATACCCGCATGAGCGACAGAAGCGATGAATAAAAAGGAGGAGGCCAGAAGATATTTTCGCATAGTGAAACCATAATAAAAATAACAGATATTAACTACCGGGGTAGCTAATATCTGTTTTATTAGTTGTAAACAATGGTGAAGGTTGATGCGGCATTCGCCAGTCCGGCAGAAATAGTCTGTCCGGTCTGAATATAGCGTGCACCAAACTGCAGATCGTTCGTTGTTGTCCCTGAAGTGAGGGTATATGCGGCGGAAGCCGTATATAAACTCAGTGGGTTTTCTGTTTTATCCAGCAACTGAATACCCACACCCGATGCAGCACCGGTACCGGACGTCACAGCAAGGATATCCTTATTGCCACTATCCGGCGTCCCACCGAACGTCACTGAAGCGCTGGTAACGGTTTCGGGACAATCTTTAAGCTGAATACTAAAACGGGTTGTCGACGTCGTCGAACCACTCCCGGTAAATGCAGATTTAGCCACCTTACCTAATGAAACATCAAGTGGGTTACTTAAACCATTTACGACCGTGCATGCAGAGTCAATAATTTCACCTGTGAAATTAATTTGCCCTTCACCACTGGATGCGAATGCAGAAACCGAAGCACACGCCATCCCGGCAGCGATGCCCGCAATAATAAATTTTTTCATTTTAATCCTCTGAATGAAAGTGTGACACTTCTGACATTAATCATCACGTGGCTGATTAATTCGGTGTGCACTATCGCTGAGAATTATTTTTCGCTCAATTTATCTTCAGACCACTTTTATCCTCAAAGCATTTTCGCAGGCTTGCGGGAGAGGAAAATGATTACCCAGCAGGCATTTATCAGGGCTATAGTAACTGCAAAGAGTCGCAAGGAGAGATGTTGTGGATTATCGCAAAATTATCAAAGAGGTAGGGCGAGGGAAAAATCACGCCCGTGACCTGGATCAGGAAACGGCCCGTGCCCTGTACACCCATATGCTCAACGGTGATGTTCCCGAGCTGGAGATGGGCGGTATCCTGATTGCCCTGCGTATTAAGGGCGAAGGCGAAGCCGAAATGCGCGGTTTCTATGATGCGATGCAGTCGCAAACGCTGCGCTTAACGCCGCCCGTCGCTAAACCGATGCCGATTGTTATTCCCAGCTATAACGGCGCGCGTAAGCAGGCTAACCTCACGCCGCTGCTGGCGATTTTGCTGCATAAGCTTGGATTCCCGGTCGTGGTGCACGGCGTGAGTGAAGATCCCACTCGGGTGCTGACGGAAACGATCTTTGAACTGCTGGGGATTGAGCCAACGCTGCACGCCGGGCAGGCACAGGCGAAGCTGGACGGGCATCAGCCAGTCTATATTCCGGTACGCGCGCTCTGCCCGCCGCTGGAAAAACAGCTTGAAATGCGCTGGCGTATGGGGGTGCGTAACAGTGCTCACACGCTGGCGAAACTGGCCACGCCGTTTAATGAAGACGCGGCCCTGCGTCTTTCCAGCGTGTCGCACCCGGAATACGTGACGCGTGTTGGCAAGTTCTTTGAGGACATTGGCGGACGGGCGTTATTGATGCACGGAACGGAAGGAGAGGTGTATGCCAACCCACTGCGCTGCCCGCAAATCATGTTGATTGATTCTGCTGGTTCGCGTGCAGTGCTTGAACGAGGGGAAGAGAACAGGGATGTGGCCCTGCCACAGGCAAAAGATCCGCACACCACCGCGCACTGGATCGTTGAGTGTCTGGCGGGCAATGCCCCCGTTCCGCACTCCATCAGGTTGCAAATGGCCTGCTGTTTACTGGCTACGGGCGAGGTAGAAACCGTCGAAGCCGGGCTGCAGCGCGTGGCGCAGTCGTTTTAAGCAAAAAAAAAGCCCGTCCAGTGGCGGACGGGCAAACAAAGGGTAACAACAGGGTCAATGAGGGTGGAGCATCTCACCGGAGGGTACGGTGAGGGTGGAGCATAATTCGTTCGATTATTTGTAGATAACCGCAGTGCCGCTCAGTTTGTTATTGCCGTTAGCGGAGGTGATGGTGTATCCGCTTGCGCCTGCAGCAGCAGCTTTCTCAGCCAGTTTGGCTTCAAGACCGTCCAGCGTGGTCGCGCCTTCAGCACTTACCACACCCACTTTATTCATGTTCTGTGCCTGAGTAGAAGACACTGGCTCTACAGCGAAAGCGCCGAAAGACAGAGCAGACAGGGCAACAGCAGCTACAGCATATTTGATGGTTTTCATAATTAATCTCTCGCAGGTTATTCTGATAAAGGGACGATGTTCCGTCGATGTGATAAGTATCACGGTTTTTCTTAAGAGATAAAATCGAAGAGAATTGACGTGGTCAATCAAAAAAATTGAATGACAAATAAGTTATTGAATATTAATAAATTCAGAAGGGCGCTTTACAGTTCTTATCGATGCGCTTTACAGAGAGAAGATGAAGGGCACATTTTGCTACGCGACGTACGAAAATTCGTGAGCGTAAACGTATTCGCTTGCTCCGTTGACTTAGGTAAAGGAAAGTCAACGTAACTGGCTATCTTTCGATCCTCTGCGATTATATCCCGAATGTGAAGTGTTTTTTGAATCTTTCTCCTGCTGGCAGGTGATGCATAACCTTACCCCAGGGATGGCTTTTTGCCGCGCCTCGGGAATGGGGTCGCCACACTCCTCACATTCCTGCAGGCTTTCACCGCGCGGTAATTCACCGCGAGCACGGGCTACAGCATCTTCAATCGTACTGTTGATCTGTTCGTTTACTGCGTCGTCATTTGCCCAACCGGAAGCCATGGCGTTCTCCTGTTTGGTTTTATAAAACACATAACGCTAATGTGGGGTTAAAAATCGTACGGTCAAGACGGGAATAAAGAAACTGCATCTGTTGGGGCAGATGCAGTCGGGAGGAAGGTCGAACGGTTATTTGTAGATGGTTGCTGTGCCATACATGTGGTTATCGCCGCCAGCGGAATTCACCACGAAACCTTTGGCACCTTCCTGACGTGCTTTTTCAGCCAGCTTATCCTGGAGATCGTCAAGGTTACTCGCGCGACTGACGGAGACGGTACCGGCAGCACGCAGCTGGCTGGTGTCTGTGCTTTCATTCAGTGACTGAACGGACCAGGCAGAGAAAGATGCGGCTGCCAGTGCGCCCGCGACAACAAGGGTCATATATCTTTTCATAATCACATCCTCAGGGGGAAACAACAGGTGATTCCCTTTAAGTTTAGAAGCCTGACGAGTGTGATTTAGCGCAAAAATTTGATGATGATCTGCTTATTTTTTGAACGATGTAAATTGACAATTTGCTGACAGATCATAGACATAAAGGTGACTGATTTCCGGTGTGTTTTTGCGTTGGGCAGACAGTTATTTACCGTTGGGTCCGCAAAGGGTATCTTACGCCGCTGTTGAAAGGAGAATGCCATGACTGCCCAAAAGCCGGGATTGCACCCGCGTAACCGCCATAACAGCCGCTATGACATGAAAGCGCTGTGCCTGAGCTGCCCTCAGTTGCAGGACTTTATTGTACAGACGCCAGCGGGTGAACCCTCGGTCAACTTTGCCGATCCTCTGGCGGTCAAAACGCTGAACAAAGCGCTGCTGGCCCATTTTTATGGCGTGACGCACTGGGATATTCCCGAAGGCTTTCTTTGCCCACCCGTGCCTGGCCGCGCAGATTACGTCCATCACCTCGCCGATCTTCTTGCGGAAGGGAATGATGGCGTCGTTCCACAGCAGGCGACAATCCTGGATATTGGCACCGGGGCAAACCTGATTTACCCGCTCATTGGCGCGCATGAATATCAATGGCGTTTTACCGGCAGTGAAATTGGCACTGAGGCATTCGCCAGTGCGCAGGCGATTATTAACGCGAATCCAGGTTTAACCCGGGCGATCCGTTTACGTCGTCAGAAAGATGACAAATCCATCTTCAACGGCATTATTCATAAGAACGAACAGTACGATGCCACGATGTGTAATCCGCCGTTCCATGATTCTGCTGCCACAGCACGCGCAGGCAGCGAGCGTAAGCGCCGTAACCTGGGGCAGGCGGAAGATGCCGCACTGAACTTTGGCGGCCAGCAGCAGGAGCTCTGGTGTGAAGGGGGTGAAGTTGCGTTTATCCTGCGCATGATTGCAGAAAGTAAACAGTTCGGCCGTCAGGTGAAGTGGTTTACCTCGCTGGTGTCGCGCGGCGATAACCTGCCGCCGCTCTACCGCGCCTTGACCGAAGCCGGTGCGGTGAAAGTGGTGAAGAAAGAGATGTCGCAAGGCCAGAAACAGAGCCGCTTTATTGCCTGGACGTTTATGGACAATAACAAACGTCGCAAATAGTACCCCGTCGTAGGCCGGGTAAGGCGAAGCCGCCACCCGGCTCGGTTACAGCGTCGGCTCCTGCGGTGGCAGCGGCGATGCGGTCGGCGGCAATACCTGATACGTCTGCACCGGCATCCGCACATCCGCCAGATCAAAGTGCTTTTTCACCATGCTGTCGAGCGCAAAACGCACCGTCCACTGCTTCAGCGGCTGGGTGGTGAACGACACGCGCAGGGTGAATGCGGTATTCGTCAGCCCGACAATCCCGGCAAACGACGGCTCACCGATCACCAGCCCGCGAATATCGTCCATCTGCATCAACTCTTCTACCGCATCCCGCAGCGCCTGCTTCGCTTTGTCCGCATCCTCGTGGCGATCCACATCGTAGTTCGCCACAACGGAACCAATCCCGCGCACGAAGTTAGCGAAGGTGGTAATCGATGACCACGGAATAATGTGATACGCACCGGTGTCCTGACGCACGCCGACGGAGCGGATGGACATTCGCTCAACGGTGCCGGTCAGCGGCCCGATGGTCACCAGGTCGCCCGTGTTCATCCCGTTCTCAAACTGAATAAAGATACCGGTAATAATATCCTTCACCAGCGTTTGTGAGCCGAAGGAGATCGCCAGCCCCAGCGCCCCGGCACCCGCCAGCAGTGGGGCGATATTCACGCCGATCTCCGAGAGCACAATCATGATGGTGATGGTGCTGATGATCACCGCGAGCGCGTTGCGGAACAACGTTAACAGCGTTCTTGCCCGCGCGCTGGGCAGGGGCCTACCGTGAATATCGGACACCAGACGGTTTTCGATAAGGCTCGCCAGCAGCGTCCAGCCGACGGCGGAGAAGAACAGAATCAACGCGATACGAATCAGAATATCGACCGTTTTTTCACCCGCGCCGTTGTGCAGCCAGTTCCAGAAATCAAACAGTCCCCAGGCGTTCAGCAGCAGCATAATCGCCACGCAGACGGTCAAAATCCGCGCCACCTTAAGTGATACCGACATCCAGCCGTTCACGCGCTTTTGCAGTTCAGGGTAGTTCCGCTGTACCTGCGGTGAGAGGGTGATGGTTTTCGAGATCCAGCGGGACAGCAGGCCAGATACAAAAGCCGCAACGCCGATAATCGCCAGGCTTTTGAACGTCGCCCCCATCATAAATTTCAGGCTATTTCCCGGGTCAAACAGCGAGAAGAAGCAGAGCACAATAAAGTAGGCGCTCGCCAGCCAGTGCCACACCAGCGCGAAGGCGCGGATAAACAGGCTGAAGAAGGAGAGGGAACGGTCGGCCAAATGCAGCAGGCTTTCGGTGATCGCCTTTTTATTGTGAAAGATAAGATACAGCGACCAGACGGTAATACAGAGCATAATCAGCACGTTTGCCAGTGCGCCAAACTGCACGTTGACCTGGTTGGAGATGATTGGCACGGCCACCAGCAGGCCGTAGCCAATCAGGCCGCTGAGCACGCTTAACCGCACGGCCCAGTATTTCGCGCTCTCATCCTTAATATTAAACGGGCGAAGTTCAGGCACGCGCGGGCAAAAGATGACGCGCAGCACCGCTTTAAAAAATTCGATGAGTGCAAATGCATTGAGGAAGAGCGCCTGCTGGAAGGCAATGGTTTTGTTGCCCGTATTGAGGCGATCGGCCAGGATCTGACCGACAAACAGCGTCAGTGCCAGCAGCAGTAAATCGATGATAAAGGCTCCGGCGACCATCGCCGGGAGGTGCAGCCAGCTGCTTTTTTGCTGGTTTTTTTTCCGCCCCCAGATGCCCATTTTGCGGTACAGCGGCCAGGCACACAGGCGCACCAGCCAGTAAAAAATAAACACGCCGGCGGCCAGCATTAAAAACTGCGTGACGGCAGTGGAAAAGGTCTGAGGATTAAAGGGCTTATGCGGAGAGCCAATCAGGTTACGGTAAAGCTGCGCAAAACGAGAGGAGAGGGCATCCCCATAGTGGCGGCTCACGTCGGTGACGTTTTCCAGCACTGTTTTTTGCTCCTCCACCTGGGGCGGAGTGATGGCTGGAACGGCCTCCTGGGATGGCGTGGCGGCGACTTTACGAAGCTCACCGATTAACTCTTGCCGGGCGGCGTCGTTTTCCAGCACGTCGGCAAGGGCGCCGTAGGCGGCTTTTTTCTTTTCGACATCGGACTCCGGTGGCGGCGTACTCTCCTTCGTCGCGGTGGTTCCGGTGGTGACGCCGGGGATTGCGACGGCGAACGATGGCGCACTAAACAGGCTAATCAACAGCAACAGGATCCACGGCACGGCGCCCTCCGGTGAAAATGTCGAACAAAATGATAAGTATAGAAGTCGAGGCGCGGAGGGGAATTTTTGGGAACAATCTGGCGTAAAAAAGCCGGGCAGGGCCCGGCTCGGTGTGACGCGAGGGATCAGGAGACGTGCTGGAGGAACTCCTGCAAACGCTGCCCAGGCGGGTTAGCAATAAGCTCTTGCGGGTTACCGTCCTGAGCAATACGGCCTTTATCAATAAAGATCAGGCGGGACGCTACTTTCTCAGCAAAGCCGATTTCGTGGGTCACGATCACCATTGTCATCCCTTCTTCGGCCAGATCCTGCATGACTTTCAGCACCTCGTGGCGCAGCTCCGGGTCGAGCGCGGAAGTCGGCTCATCAAACAGCATCATCTTCGGTTTCACCGCCAGCGCGCGGGCAATCGCTACGCGCTGCTGCTGGCCGCCGGACAGCTCGGAAGGGTAGTGGTGCGCACGTTCGGCCAGGCCGACCTTGGCCAGCAGATCTTTTGCCTGCGCTTCCGCCGCCGCTTTGCTCGCCCCGCGCACGCGCAGCGGGCCAAACATCACGTTTTCCAGCGCCGTGAGGTGCGGGAACAGGTAGAACTGCTGGAACACCATGCCCGCTTCCTGACGAATCAGACGCTCATCCACTTTCGGGTCATTGACCTTCAGGCCGTCGACGATCAGATCGCCGCTGGTGATCTCTTCCAGCTTGTTGATGCAGCGCAGCAGGGTGGATTTACCGGAGCCGGATGGCCCGATAATCACCACCACTTCGCCCTGTTTGATGCTCAAATCGATATTGTGCAGCACCTGGGTTGGGCCAAAGTGCTTGGAAACGTTTTTAAATTCAATCACAGGATTTTCATCCTTCTTTCAAGACGACGCAGAACGAAGCTCAGAACCAGAGTGATGATCAGATAGACAACGGCTACCGCACTCCAGATTTCCAGCGCGCGGAAGTTGCCCGCAATGATCTCCTGCCCCTGACGGGTCAGTTCAGCCACGCCGATAACAATAAACAGCGACGTGTCTTTAATGCTGATAATCCACTGGTTACCCAGTGGCGGCAGCATACGGCGCAGCGCCAGCGGCAGAATCACGTGGCGGATCGTTTCGCGACGGGAAAGCCCCAGTGCCAGACCGGCTTCACTGAAACCTTTATGAATCGACAGCACCGCACCGCGGGTGATTTCTGCGATGTAAGCACCTGAGTTGATCATAATGGTCACGACGGCGGCGCTGAACGGGTCAATGCGCAGATCGTTGAAAGCCATTGGCAGGGCGAAGTAGATAAACATGACCTGCACGACAATCGGGGTGCCGCGGATCACTTCGATGAAAACCAGTGCGATGTGGTTTGCAATCCAGCCGCCGTAGGTGCGGGCGAAACCGGCGACAAGACCGATAATCAACCCGCCAACCAGACCCAGGACCGAAATCCACAGGGTCATTTTAGCGCCTTCAAGCAAGAGAGGAATGGCAGGCCAGATGGCGCTCCAGTCAAACTGCATGATGTATTCCTGTATACCGTGGTAAAAAACGAAAAACGTAGGCCCGGCAAGCGTGAGCGCCACCGGGCGTTACAAACCTGAATTCAGGTAAATTATTTAGGCTCGGTACCGAACCATTTTTTGTAGATTTCGTTATAGGTGCCGTTCTCTTTCAGGGTTTTCAGCGCGCCGTTAACTTTCGTGCGCAGGTCGTCGCTGCCTTTCGGGAACGCGATACCGTACTGCTGTGCTTCCAGAGAATCACCGACCGCTTTGAACTTGCCGTTGCCCGCGGTTTTGATGAAGTACAGGATGTTAGGCGTGTCGTGCAGAACGGCGTCAGCACGGTTGGTACCCAGTTCCATGTAGGCATTGTCGATGTTCGGGAACTGGCGCAGATCTTTGGTTTTGATATTCGCTTTCGCGTAATCAACGGAACCCGTACCGCTCTTCACTGCCACCACTTTACCGTCGAGATCTTTTACGCTTTTTACGTCGTTATTGTCGGCTTTCACCATCACCAGCAGGCCGCTTTTGTAGTAGCCGTCGGAGAAGTCGATCGCTTTTTTACGCTCTTCGGTAATCGTGATACCCGCCAGTGCCAGGTCAACGTTTTTGGTCTGCAGCGCAGGGATGATGCCGCTGAAGTCCATCGGTTTCAGGGTGTAGTCCAGTTTGAGTTCTTTTGCGACCGCAGCCCACAGATCCACGTCAAAACCAACGTATTTGTCACCCTGTTTGAATTCAAACGGAACGAACGCCGTGTCGGTCGCCACAACGAGTTTGTCGGCAGCCTGAGAGGACACTGCAAATGCCAGGGTAAGTGCAGCCAGTGAAACTTTTAATACAGACTTCATAGCATTTCCTTTTATAACCACGGGGCGATCCCCTGCGAGAACGACAGGCACCATGAAAAAATCGTGCCAACTTTACAAGCTGTTGTTTTACAAAGGGGATGATGTCACGCATTGCACAAAAAATGGAGCAATGATGTCGTGTTGCACCAGTGTGAGGCACCATTTTGGTGCGACTCATTTGGCGTATCTGACGAGGTGATATTTAGCGCAGATTCTGACGGAAAAACAATCTTCCGTTAACGGTTGTGTGAGGTGATTATTACATTTCGTTCACTTTTGCAGGTGTGCAGTGCAAAAGTGTGCACCATAAATGTGCAAAACCCCCGCCAGAGGCGAGGGGGTCATTGGTAATTCGTATGGCTTATTCGATGTTAGATTCGATAAACCACAGGAATTGATCCAGGTCGCGAGAGGCGGCGGTGAAGATATCAGCCGTGTCTTCGTCTTTCGCTTCGCCGATGGCTTTACGCACGTCGTTCGCGACGATGGCATAACGGTCCGCCAGCTCTTTCAGGTGATCCTGAACGGTATGGATATCCAGCGGATAGCTTTTCAGTGGCGTTTTGCTGTTAATCACCTGCGTGGTCCCCAGCGCCACACCGCCTAACTGAACGGCACGTTCGGCCATCGTATCAAGGTGGGTAACCAGTGCTGTGCGGAAGCCATCCAGCATTTCATGAACGGCAATAAAGTTTGCACCGCGCATATTCCAGTGGGCCTGTTTGGTGATCAGCGAAAGATCGATGAACTGGATCACCTGGCGATTCAGCAACTCAAT
>Ga0209281_1000743_pt1 | contig 31570 bp, 28 predicted proteins | sample MedtruBG_FD_187514 | JGI IMG/M metagenome (GOLD analysis project Ga0209281, IMG submission 187514) | Root nodule microbial communities of legume samples collected from California, USA - Medicago truncatula BG (SPAdes) (version 2) | ecosystem: Host-associated > Plants > Roots > Nodule | place... | reverse complement strand
AAGAATAGTTGTAATAATTGTACTTATTGTAGCGTATTCGTAATCAGCATTATAGCGCTTAGAGACTATAGCTGTATTTGTCATTACTGGCATTGCGGCTTGAATTACAAAAACTTCTTTCATGAGTAAAGGTGTTTTTATAAGATTGCACAATATAAGAATCAGCACTGGTGAAATGAAAAATCTACCTAAAATTATTGCTATTATATCCAAGCTAAATTTAAATTCCTTTAAGTTAACAGAATAAATTGTTATTCCAATAAATAACATAGCCAAAGGGGTGGTCAAATTTCCAAAGTACTTACATGTATCGAGAACAAACTTTGGAAAATGTATATCAAATAACACAAGTATAACTGCAAACATGAAGCTGATTAGTGGAGGAGACAGAATTCTCTTAATTGTGTCTAAAGAAATTATGTTGGCCTTACCAGATTGTCCATCTTTACTGATTTCATAAACTCCTATTGTCCAAAAAAACGTGGTGTTGGCTATGTAGTACAATAAAACACTAGGCATGCTTTGCTCACCAAATAGGGCCATATTTACTGGAAGGCCGATAAAAATAGAATTAGATACAAAAAACATCGATCTAAAGGTACCTATACGTCCTTCTTTAACTCTTATAACTTTCGATATAACTACTGCAACAAAATAACCTAACGCCATTGAGGTAAATGGGGCAAATAATCCACCACCTAGGTTAAGTAATTTATCTTTATCAAAGTTCTCAGTAAATTGGGAAATCATAAGACAAGGGATAGCTAGATTACATACTAGTTTTGAGAAAAGCTGTGATGTTTTTTCATCAAACCATCCTTTGTGAGATAAAAAAAATCCTGCAGAAATCATTAATACTATGCTGAATACACTGCCTAATGCATTGAAAATAATCATTGTAAAATCTCCCTTTATTATAGATTAAGGTTTGTTTAGATTATGGATTCCATTGATAGAATGTCTTTTAAGTGCTTTAAATCATTACCTATATGGTTATACATAGTTTCGCCAGCCTTTTCTTCATTCCTCTGTTTAATATAATGAAATATCTCAAGATGATAATTAAAGATGTCCATAATACGATCATGTTCATAGATATCTATAGATCTATAAAAATAAGTAAGTGAACTTAAATCTCGGCTCTGTTTTTGTAGACGATTATTTTGACTATAATTTAAAATCAAATCATGAAATTGGGTATTTAATAAAATTAAAGTTTTAACTAGTTTATCATCAAAGTTTTCTATATTTTTTTGAGCTTCAAACAAAGTCTCTTCAATCCGTTTTAATTCAGAATCGGAAGCTTTACGTGTAGTTAGTCTTACAGCCTGAGATTCCAAAGCTTGCCTGCATTCATAAATATTTTCGATATCTTCTTTAGTGGGCTGATAGACTGTGATTTTTGATTTATCGCTAATTAAAATCAGGCCATCTTTTTCCAAAGAACGTATAGCCTCTCTAACGGGGCTTCTACTTATTTGAAATTCGCTAGCTATTTTTGATTCATAAATTCTATCGCCAGGCTTTAAAATACCATTAAAAATCATATCTTTTATTGATGTGTAAGCTTGGTCAAAATAGGATGGACCTTTCTCAATTTTATAGTTTTCCATTGTTACATCCTCCTAACTATCAAAATATAATTATCTTTTAGTTTTATTAATCAATTTTAAAATGTCTACTGTCGACAATAAATATAAGTATAAATTATAAAAATTAACATTGCAATATATATTGTGATTTTAAAATCATATGCTACTACATAGTAAGCATTGTTATATTGATGAAGATATGTTGTTAAATGGTAAATGATTAATTGATGATTTTATAAATTTTAATTGTATATTTTTAATGCTTAAGAATTAATTATGTTTTTGAGAGCTTAATAACTAATAGAAACCTGGTAAATTAAGTCCATAATAAACCAAGTTACATAACGTTATTAGTTTACTTATCTTCTATGTCTTCTTTTATGTTCGACTAAATCAATTGCTCCAAGCACTACATGAGCAGCTCCAAATCCAACGACTCCGGCTGCTACAACTGGTGCTGCCTCTAATGCAACCATTGCTGCTCCTATTCCTGTTACTACTGTTCCTAATGCAGTAGGAATTACTCCTTAGCGAATCTTCATAATTAACCCATCCTTCATAAAATATATAACGAATTAAAGTGGCGTTATATCATAAATTTGTTAACGTCTGTATCGTTAATTTTTTATTTAAAATGTATTTTTATTTATCTTATTTATCGTATGCAATAAGACAGATTGGTACATCGTGATGCTCATTAATTCTTTTTTCTACTTGTCTAATGAAATAAATATCTTCGGCTGATAAATTACTAAATTCATTGTTGAATTTATCACTATCAGCGCTCATATTAGCACTCCTTTTATAAGTATAGTATGGTTAACTATAAAAAATTTAATCCTAAGCAACTCAGGAATGAACTTTTTATTTTTTAAATTTTTTACTTAGGGATTATGTTGGCTTTGATATTTTTACAGTGTGGCAAAGCTTACTTTGTAAAATTATTAAAGTAGGTGTAAGATGTAACAACAATAAAAGCCAATATTCTTATTTATTGGATATTCTACTTGCTATAGCATTTTACAATCTCTAAAAGTTTTTGTTGACAAATAATAGGTTAGATAATATACTGGTAAAAAGTAATCATATAGAATTAGTATGAATTGAAGAGATTTGAGATATTGATTAAAATTAGTAGGAAATGATTGACTAGAAAACTAGAGATCGTTGAAATTTTTTAGATAGCAGGGCCTTTTTAGGAGTTTTGCTGTTTGAAGATTTTTGCGGTTTTTTTTCATTTATTTTATTCAATAGTCACAATCATAAAAAAAATTTAATTATGGGGATGTGAATATGGATTTACAGAATTTTATTAAGAAGTTTCAAATACCTGCGGTAGCCTATCCTTTTATTAATAAGATATTTACAACCGACGAAATTAACTTTGTCGACAAGATGGACAAGGGGGTATTTACCAAACAGGATATAGAAAAAATTATAGGAGGTAATACAGAGGAATTTATAAAAAACAGTTATAGAAGAGGTGTTATCTCTCTCGTAGATGAAGATTTAGGTACATATAAAATTGCAAATTTTTATAGCAGATTAGATATATTTTCAATATCAGAGCAAGAGGTTTATAGAAGCATTCCAAAGGAAGATCAAATAGCAATGGATGCGTGGTACTTTGAGTCTTATTATGATGGACTTGATCCTAATTCTAATGTAAGGCCTACAGAAGATGAAATTTTACCACTTAATAAAGTATTGGAGTTCATTGATGCTCAGGACAGGTCCGTATATTTGAATTATTGTGATTGTAGAAGTCTTAGAGGAGAGTGTGGAAAGCCAACTCAAACTTGTATTACATATAGAAATGGAATTAACACATTTGCACATAGAGGCTTATCAGTAGAAATAGATAAAGAGAAAGCTAAAGAGATTGTAAAAAATGCTGATAAGAAAGGTCTTATGCACACAGTTAATCCTAATGGTATATGTAATTGTTGCGGCGATTGCTGCTATTTATTTAGAAGTCAGGTAAAGAGAAATAGCAGTGGATTTTGGCCTAAAACAAATCAAGTTATTGAATTTAATCCAGAGAAATGTATTAAATGTGGCGCTTGTATAAAAATATGCCACTTTAATGTATTTAATAAAGTAGATGGATCTATAAAAGCAGATATTTCAAAATGTGTAGGCTGCGGTATTTGTGCAAATACATGTCCTACAAAGTCATTAGAATTAAAAGAGAGGGATTAAAATGAGTTACGAAGCATATAAAAATAATCAGTTAGGTTTTACTACAAGACAGTTACATGCTGGTTATAATCCAGCAGAACATTATAGATCAAAAGCAGTTCCAATTTATCAAACAGCTGCTTTTGAACTCGGAGATTTTGAAAGATGTATTAGATTATTTGATTATTCTGAAGAAGGTCATTCATATGTAAGATTTTCAAATCCAACTAATATAGTTTTAGAAAAAAGGCTCGCATCCCTTGAAGGTGGTGCTGAAGCAATTGCACTAGGTTCAGGAATGGCAGCGATATCTAATACTTTCTTAAATATTGCATCCGCAGGGGATGAAATAGTAGCTGTTAATACTTTATATGGAGGTAGTACAACCTTACTTAACAGCATTTTACCTGACTACGGAATTGTTGGAAAGTTTGTAGAAGATGAAAATGATATAGAATCATACAGAAAAGTTATTACAGATAAAACAAAGGCAATTTATATCGAAAGCCTAGGAAATCCAGGAATGAATATAATCGATATTGAAGCTGTGGCTAATTTAGCCCATGAACATGGAATACCTTTAATTGTTGATAATACCTTTGCAACATCTTATTTATTAAGGCCATTTGAATTTGGTGCTGATATTGTTTGCTATTCAGCAACTAAATATCTTGCAGGACATGGAACTACCATTGTAGGGGCTGTAGTTGAGAAAGGAAGCTTTAATTGGCTAAATGGGAAATTTCCTCAGTTTGAAAGATTTTATAATGAATATAAAGATACAATAGGAAAAGAAATTTTAGATCAAACCATGTTTACTAAGAGACTTAGAATTAGATATTTGACAGACTTAGGTGCACACTTAAGTCCAACTAGTGCATTTTATTTATTGCAAGGCATAGAAACTTTATCATTAAGAATGAGAGAACATGCAGCTAATGCACAAAAGGTTGCGGAGTTTCTTGAAAATCATCCACAAGTTCTTTCGGTAGCTTATCCTGGCCTTAAAAGTAATAAATATCATGACCTAGCTAAAAAATATTTCCCTAAAGGACCAGGTGCAATAATGTCTATTAGATTAAAGGGTGGAATAAAAGCTGCAAGAAAAGTTCTTGAAGAAGTTAAGGTATTTGATTATATGGTTAACGTGGGAGATGCTAAATCACTTATTGTTCATTCAGCAACCTCAACTCACTTTGGACAATCTAAAGAAGAAAGAGAAAAGGCTGGAGTATATGATGACACTTTAAGATTATCCATAGGTATTGAGGAAGCAGAAGATTTAATATCGGATCTTAAGTATGCTCTTGATTCTATAGAAGAATAATGAAAGTTAATTTATAATCTAAAACAAATGTATGTTCCCAGAACGTAAGTTTGCAACAAAAAATGTTATATGGTATAATTGTTGGAAAATGATAGAGAGATTAAAATACTAGATGAAAAGACAGGAAATTAGAGATAAATGGAAAGATATAAAGTTTATTCAGTAATAACAATAATAATTTGGGCGATGGCGTATATACTTACAAAGATAGGACTTATATATTTTTCGCCACTAGGTTTAAGTGTATTTAGATATGTTGCAGCATCATTATTTTTTCTTATAGTAATCCTTGCGAGGAAGGTTCCACTTCCAGAGGTTAAAGATATACCCTGGTTCTTTGCTTTGGGAGCCACTGGTTTTTCAATATACGTGTTAACTTTTAATATTGGAGCTAAGTCAGTAAGTGTAGCAACCTCTAGCATTATTATTGCAACTACACCTATTTTTACAGCATTAATTGCTAGAATAATATTTAATGAAAAAATAAGTAAGATAGGCTGGATAGGAATTTTAATTGAGTTTATTGGAGTGGTTGTTATTTGTTTATGGGAAGGTATTCTCTCTTTAAATGCTGGAGTGCTTTGGATTTTGATTTCAGCAATTTCCTTTAGTATCTATAATATTTTACAGAGAAAATTGGTTAATAAATATACACCAATGCAGACAACAACTTATAGTATTTTCACTGGAACTATAATACTCTTAACTTTTCTGCCTAAGGTTCTACCAGAACTCAAAAATTCAGTTTGGCAGGCTAATGTAAGTGTAATCATAATGGGGGTTGTTTGTAGCGGAATAGCATATCTGCTATGGTCAAAGGCATTATCTTTGGCTGATAAGACGAGCGAAGTTAGTAATTTTTTATTTGTATCTCCTTTTCTTACAACAATAATGGGATTTTTCACATTGTTTGAAATACCAAGCATTGGTACTTGGATAGGGGGAGGAATTATATTTTTAGGAATTATACTTTTTGAAAAAGGGAAGTGAAAATATGTGGCAAAACATTCTAGAATATTTTCAAAAGGATATGAATAGTTATCTGCAGGCAATAGGTCAGCATCTAGAAATAAGCATGTTGTCACTGCTGGTAGCAGCCATTATTGGAATTCCTTTTGGAATATTATCTACTAAAAATAAAGTATGGTACAGATGGGTAACCACATGGTTTAATACTCTACGAATTGTTCCAAGCTTAGCTGTACTAATTGTACTAATTCCTATTGTAGGGACAGGTGTTAAACCAGCAATGATTGCTTTGGTTTTACTTGGAATACCGCCAATACTGTTGAATACTGCACTTGCCTTTAATACAATTCCTGAATTTATGATAGAGACTTCTATGGCAATGGGAATGTCAAAAGCGCAAAGCTTTTGGAAAGTAAAGGTACCATTAGCTGCACCTCTTATGCTGACTGGAATTAAAACAGCAATGGTTGAGATAATTGCTAGTGCAACTCTTGCAGCTTATATAGGTGGAGGGGGAGTCGGAAATATTATCTTTACTGGGCTTGGGTTAAATAGAGCCGATCTACTTATAATAGGTGGTGTTACCGTAGCAATTCTTTCAATGCTTGCGAATGTAACTATGTTAGGAATAGAAAAATACCTTCTTAGATATAAGTACATTAATTCAAATATGTAAGTCAAGAGTACTTAAGCTTTAAGGGATAGTTTCAAATATATTAAATGAGTTTAAGACTCAGTAAAAAAACATCTAATAAAAAAATATATAATCAGGGAGTGATAATCATGAATAAGAGGATTAAAAGAATCATAGGAACTTTATTAGTTACAGTTGTGCTTGGTGGGCTTGTTGCTTGCGGTAATAATAGTAATAGTAAAGGTTCAAGTGGAGATAAAACAACAATTCGCATTGGATCAAAGGATTTTACTGAAAATTCAATAGTGGGGGAAATATATGCACTAGCTCTTGAGGACAAAGGTTATAAGGTAGAGAGAGTACCTAATATCGCTAGTTCAGTTATTCACACATCACTAGTAAACAATGAAATTGATTTATATCCTGAGTACACTGGTACTGGTTTATTAGCAATCTTAAAGAAAGATTTAGTCACTGATCCAAAACAGGTTTATGACACAGTTAAATCAGAATATGAAAAGCAGTTTAATTTAGAATGGTTAGACTATTCCTCAGCGAATGATGGACAAGGCTTGGTAATTCGTACAGATGTGGCAGAAAAATTAGGAATTAAAACTATTTCAGATTTACAAAAACATGCAAGTGAAATCAGATTTGCATCACAAGGTGAATTTGATAAAAGAGAAGATGGTATTCCAGGTTTAGAGAAGGTTTATGGGCAGTTCAACTTTAAATCTTCAAAGGTATATGATAATGGCCTAAAATATGAGGTTCTATCAAAAAATGAAGCTGATCTTGCACCTGCATCTACAACTGAAGGTCAATTAACAAAGCCAGAGTTTACTTTATTAGAAGATGATAAACACGTATGGCCTCCATATAACTTAGCTCCAGTAATCAAAAAATCAGTATTAGACGCACATCCAGATATTGCTGATGTTTTAAATAAAGTTAGTAAAAGCTTAGATACAAAGAAAATAACAAAGTTAAATGCAGAAGTTGATGTAGATAAGAAAGAATATGAAGAAGTAGCGAAGGAGTATTACAATTCTATTAAATAATAGATAGAAGGAGATATCCAATATGAGTATAGCAATAGAATTTAAGAATGTATATAAACAATTTAAGGGATCAGCATATAGTGCAGTTGATAATGTAAGTTTAAAAATTCAACATGGAGAATTTATTACAATCCTGGGTTCATCAGGATGTGGAAAGACAACTCTTCTTAAGATGATTAATCGTCTATATGATCCACATAAAGGAAGCATTGAATTTTTTGGTGAAGATATTAGTAATACAGATCCGGTAGAGTTTCGCAGGAAAATAGGTTATGTAATTCAACAGGTAGGCCTATTTCCCCATATGACCATAGCAGGTAATATAGGAACAGTTCCAAAGATACTTAAGTGGCCTAAGGAAAAAATAGAGGCCAGAGTAGATGAACTCCTTAACCTTGTAGGATTAGAGCCAAGTGAGTTTAAAAACAGATATCCAGCGCAATTATCAGGTGGCCAGCAGCAACGAGTAGGACTTGCTAGAGCTTTGGCAGTTAATCCGGATGTAATGCTGCTTGATGAGCCTTTTGGTGCTATTGATGCAATAAATAGAATAAATCTTCAAGATGAGTTACTAAAGATTTATAATGCTTCAAAGAAAACCTATTTATTTGTAACTCATGATATAAATGAAGCATTTAAACTTGGCAGTAGAGTATTAATAATGGATAAAGGGAAGATACAACAATTTGATACGCCAAAAAATATTGCTAAAAATCCAGCAAATGATTTCGTAAAATCACTAATTAATTCTGCAAAAGGGCAGGAAGTATTTTTGGAGGATTAGAAGTTTATGATTGATTATTTATTAAAATATCCAGATAAGTTATTGAAGGCTTTTGTAGGACACATAGAAATTGTCTTAATTACATTAGTAATTTCTATTATATTAGCAGCTTTATTAACGATTTTAGCCGCTTATTCAAAAATAGCTTCAAAGCTTTTGATTAATATATTTGCAATGGTATATTCAATTCCTAGTTTAGCGTTATTTGCAATTTTAGTGCCTCTAACTGGACTTGGCAAAGTTACCGCAATTATAGTTTTAGTACTTTATAATCAGTACATATTACTAAGAAATACAATAGATGGGCTGAATAATGTAGATGCAGCTATTATTGAGGCAGCAACTGGCATGGGAATGAATAAAAGCCAAATATTATTTCAAATAAAATTGCCACTTGTGACTAAGCCAATCTTTGCAGGAATTCATCTTGCTGTAGTATCTACCATAGGGATTGCAACAATTGCTGCATCTATTAATGCTGGTGGAATTGGTAGTGTTTTACTAGATGGTCTTAGAACAGTAAATACAGCTAAAATACTATGGGGGACTTTAATGTCAGCTGGGTTAGCTATAGTAGTAAATGGAATACTCAATGTTATTGAGAAGAAATTTGATATAATTTAAAATGAAAAAATTATTAATCTGTTTCGAGTATTTTAATGTGAATTATGGAAGGAAAAAATAAGATTTAGAGAGAGTATTACTATTGATTATTAGTAATACTCTTTTGTTTTGTGGTTATACTAAAATATAAATATAACTGAAAGGAAGTGATACGTATGCCTAATACAATAATAGCTAATAGATTAATTGATGAAAAAAGTCCGTATCTTCTTCAACATGCACACAATCCCATTAACTGGTATCCGTGGTGTGATGAAGCTTTTTCTAAGGCTAAAGAAGAAGATAAGCCAATATTTTTATCGATAGGATACTCTACATGTCATTGGTGTCATGTAATGGCTCACGAATCTTTTGAAGATGAAGAAGTAGCTGAAATTATGAATGATAATTTTGTAGCAATAAAAGTAGATAGGGAAGAAAGACCTGATGTTGATAGTGTATATATGACAGTATGCCAAGCTTTAACTGGACATGGTGGCTGGCCGCTTACAATAATAATGACTCCAGATCAAAAGCCGTTTTTTGCTGGAACGTATTTTCCTAAAGAACCCAAATATAATATTCCAGGTCTTAAGGATGTATTAAATTCTGTAATTAAGCAATGGAATGAGAATAGAAACAAAATTTTATTGTCAAGTGAAGGAATTTTATTGGATTTAAATAAATATTTGGAAGGTGAATTTAATAAAGTTGAATTAACTCCGAAGATATTAAGGAATGGATATAATCAGCTTTTGCGTATATTTGATGAAAAGTATGGTGGATTTGGATCTGCGCCAAAATTTCCTACGCCTCATTTGTTAATGTTTTTGCTTAGATATAATCAAGAGTATAAAGAAAGTAAAGCTTTAGAAATAGTTGAGAAAACATTGGATTCCATGTATAGAGGTGGAATGTTTGATCATATTGGATTTGGTTTCTCAAGATATTCTACTGACAATAAGTGGTTAGTTCCTCATTTTGAAAAAATGTTATATGACAATGCTTTACTGATTATTGCATATCTTGAAGGCTACGAGGTTACAAGAAATGAATTATATAAGGATGTTGCTATAAAAGCATTGGAATATGTCTTTAGAGAACTCAGAAGTGAAGAGGGTGGATTTTGCTGCGCTGAGGATGCTGATAGTGAAGGTGAGGAAGGTAAATATTATGTTTTTAAGCCTTCTGAAATTATAAAAGCATTAGGAGAAGAAGATGGGAAGTATTTCAATAAGTATTTTAATATGACTCCTAAAGGTAATTTTGAAGGAAAAAATATTCCTAATTTACTTGAAAATAGCGAGTATTATATACCTAATGATAAAATAAAAGATTTAAGTGAAGAAATTCTTCTATATAGAAGCAAGAGGATGGAATTGCATAAAGATGATAAAATTCTTACATCTTGGAATGGACTTATGATAGCAGCACTTGGAAAAGCATATAAAGTTATAGAGGATATACGATATTTTGAATATGCTAAGAAAGCAGTTAACTTCATATTCGATAATTTAATTGATGAGGATAAAAGATTGCTAGCAAGATATAGAGACGAAGAATCTCGTCATAAAGCATATTTAGGGGATTATGCATTTCTTTGTTATGGACTAATAGAACTTTATGAAAGTTGCTATGATATTACTTTTTTGAAGAAAGCAATTGATTTAAATAATGATATGATTAACTTATTTTGGGACAATGAAAAACATGGATTTTTTCTTTACGGAGAAGATGGTGAAAAACTCATAGCAAGACCTAAGGAATTATATGATGGAGCAATGCCATCAGGGAATTCAGTCGCAGCTTATAATTTAATTAAGCTTTCGAGAATAACAGGAGATTCTAAATTAGAAGAAATGGCTGAAAAGCAGTTGAATTTTATTTCAGGATCAGTATTTGGAGAGGAAGTAAACCATTCATTTTTCCTTATGGCAGCATCTTTTGCATTAAATCATGGAAAAGAATTAGTATGTCTTATTAAAGATAAAAGTGATGAGGAAAAACTTAAAGATTTGATTAGCGAAATTCCTACATTTAATCTAACAACAATAATTAAGTGTAGTGATAATAATGATGAAATTGAAAAGTTAATACCTTTTATTAAAGACTATGATTTTATAAACAATAAATCAACTTATTATTTATGTGAGGGAAAAAGCTGCTTAGCACCAGTTAATGATATTGATGAGTTGAGAAAACTATTGGAAAAGTACTAGTTATAGGTTTATGAAATATAATATAGGATTAGAGGGAGTAAAAAAGGGTGTTTGCAAATAATTATAAAACTGTTTGCAAAACATCCTTTTTATTAAAATTTTTATCTAGGAAAAAGAAATAGTAAAAGTTGTACCTCCAGATTCAGAACTTGATATAGAGATTTTTCCATTATGCATTTCGACAATACTTTTTGCAATGGAAAGTCCTAAGCCATAACCATCTTTTTTTCTGGCTCTTGATTCATCAACGCGATAAAAGCGATCAAAAATATGAGGAATTTTTTCACTAGGAATAGGTTCACCAGTATTGTTAATAGATAAAGTTACTTTATCGTGGGTACTAGTTAAAATAACTTTAATTTTACCCTTTTCATTAGAATATTTTACTGCATTGTCAATAAGTATAAAAATCAGCTGTTTTAATTTGTTAGAATCTCCATTTATAAATATATCTGGAGTGATTTCTGTATTTATTGTTTTTTCTTCTTCATAAGCAATTGACTCAAAAGGCAAAATGCAATTCCATACGATATCACTAAAATTGATTTTAGATAAAGTAGTGTCATTATTATTGGCATCAATTTTTGCTAGAAAAAGTAAATCGTTAATTAAGGTTGCCATTCTTTCTCCCTCAGTTTTAATATAGTCAATCCATTTTAGTTGATTTACTATAGTATCCTCTTTATGAGATAGTATAATATCAGTATTAGCAAGAATAACAGTAAGCGGTGTTTTTAATTCGTGGGAAGCATCTGCTACAAATTGACGTTGCTGATCCCATGACTTTTTAATAGGTTTAACTGCCCAATTAGCTAGATATAAACTAACAATAAAAAATGCAATTAAACTTCCAATACCAACAAAGATAAAAGTTTTAAGCAGTGACTTTAGAGTATTTATTTCTAAACTTCTATCAGCAAATGCAATTTTGGTTCCCCTCTCATTTACATGCTTTAAAAATCTTAAATTCTTATTTTCTATTAGTCCGCTTGTACTATTATCTTTTAATGCAGAATTGACAAGAGTTGTTAATGTATCATTATCTGATTTATCAACATCATTATAAAAGACATCTGTTATATTATTATTTTTATCTATCTGAACAGCAAAAGAAAGAATTTGAGGAAGTGGTGGTGGTGAATTATTGCCTTGCTCCTCAATATTAATTTGGTTTTTATGTATCTCATTTTCCTGTTCAATTGTTTTTTGAAGGATATCATTACTTTCTCTTATTAATCGATCACTTGTTGAAACGTACACTGCTGCAAAAGTAAAACTTAGTATAACGAATATTAGTGCCATATTAATATAAACGAATTTTATCTTTAACTTGTTAATCATTTTTTATTCTCCTCAAGATGATATCCGAGTTTTCTAGCAGTTTCTATTGATGCATTTGACCCTAAAAAGGAGAATTTTTTTCTTAGAAAGGATATGTAGACTTCTACATTATTATCTTCGGCATTAGATTCAGCACCCCAGACTTTGAGGAGTAAATCCTCCTTTGTAACAATACTATTAGGATTAGACATTAATAATCTTAATATCTCAAATTCTTTTAGTCCAAGACGAATGGACTTAGGAACACAAAAAAGTGTACTCGCAGAAAGATTTAAAACTAAATCTCCAAAACTAAGTTCGTTTAATATTACTTCTCCTTGTCTTCTTGATAAAGCCCTAACTCTAGCAAGTAGTTCTTCGGGGGAAAAAGGTTTTGTTAAATAATCGTCAGCACCACAATCAAGTCCAGTTACCTTATCTACAATTTCATCTTTTGCTGTTAATAAAATTACAGGTGTTTTCTCTTTATTCTCACGCATTTTACGGACTATATCAAATCCATTCATTTTAGGTAACATTACATCTAATATTACTACATCATAAATACCACTCATAGCATAATCATATCCTGCTTCACCATCATTAACTATATCAGTAATATATTTATTTTGAATCATAATTTGACCTAAAGCTTCAGCTAATCTTACTTCATCGTCTACAATGAGAATTCTCATTCTAATTACCTCATTTCTTCTACAATTATATGTATAACAAGTTTACCATAACTTCCTTAAATTAACCTGAAATATATATTTAAGACTAATTTAAGGTTCGAGTATTACAATACATTCATAAACCAACCAACAAAAATTAATAAGATTATAGAATCAAAGATTATAAGAATAATGATATAGGCTGGAATTTTATAATCAAATAAGAAAAATAAATAAGAAATGGGGAATGAGAAATGATAAGAAGAAAATATAATAAAATAATTGCTATTTTAGTAGCAACTTTTTTAGTAGGTAGTACCTTTGTAGGGTGTACAAATAAATCAGCAAACGCTGAATCTTCGGCTACTAATGTTATAGCAGAACAAACTAAGGACTCTACGATATTAGGAAAAGTAAAAGCAATAGATGGAAGTAAAGTTACTATTTCGCTAGGGGAAGAAGTTACTACAAGCAATTCAGATGCAGCAAATGGAAATACACAAGGGCAGGCACCTACACTAGAAAAACCAGCAGGTGATACAAATTCTCAAAGTCAAGATCAAGGAAGTAATTCTGCTCCACCTGCAAAACCAGAAGGTGATACTCAATCATCTGGACAAGGCGGGACTGGGAATGGAAATACACCAGAAATGCCACAAGGTGGAGGCGCTCCTGGAATGGTAAATGCTAGTACAACTTCATTTATATTAAGTGGAGAAGAAAAGGTTATAGATATTACAAATGAGGCGATTGTTACTGTTACGAAGGGAAGTAAGACTATATCCGGTAATTTAACTGACATAACTATAGGAGAAATCTTAAGCATAAGTTACGATAGCTCAGGTAAAATATCTGGTATTACAGTAAAATCTAATAATACAACTTATACAGGTGGATCTCAAACAGGAAGCATTTCTTTAAATGGATCATATTCAGTAAATGGTGAAACAAAAACTTTTTCAAGTGAAAAAGTTAGTGCGACTTCAGCTAATCAAAATGCTGTCCTAGTTAATAATGGCGGAAATCTAACAATATCTGAAGCAACAATAACTAAATCTGGGGATACAACATCAGAAGATGAAAGTAATTTTTATGGAGTAAATGCTGGTGTTATTGCAGCAGGAGCTAGCAGCATTAAAATTAGTGATAGTACAATTAATACTGATTCAGAAGGGTCAAATGCTATTTTTGCAACAGGTGATGCATCTATCATTAATGTTTCAAATGTAACCATTAATACAACTAAAAATTCTTCAAGAGGTTTAGATGCAACTTACAATGGGACTATCATTGCCAAAGATGTAAAGATTACAACAAAAGGGGATCATTGTGCAGCTCTTGCTACAGATAGAGGTGAAGGAACAATTCATGTAACTGGTGGTACAATGAATACAGCTGGAGAAGGATCTCCAGCTATATATTCTACAGGTAATATTACGGTAAAAGGAGCAACGCTAAAAGCTACAGGTTCAGAAGCAGCTTGTGTTGAAGGCAAAAATTCTATCACATTATATGATTGTGATATTACAGGGGAAAAAACTAATGGTGTTATGCTTTATCAAAGTATGTCTGGTGACTCTGGTGTTGGAACAAGTTACTTTAATATGACAGGTGGTACTTTGTCATCAGCTGCAGGATCACTATTCTTTATTACAAATACTGATTCACAAGTTAACTTAAAAGGAGTTACATTAAAAAATAGTACTGGAGTATTATTAAATGCGGCAACAACATCTAGATGGGGAACTCAAGGTTACAATGGGGGAAATGTTACGCTAAATGCCGACAGCCAAACTCTTGAAGGAATTATTACTTGTGATAATATTAGTACAGCAATATTAAATTTAACAAATAATTCTTCATTGACAAGCACAATTAATGAAAGTAACAAGGCAAAGTCCATCTCATTATCTTTAGATAAGACCTCTACATGGACCGTAACAGGAACATCTTATATTACTTCGTTAACAGATGAAGATACTAATTTATCTAATATTAAAGATAATGGAAATACAATTTACTATGATTCATCTAACAGCACAAACGGTTGGTTAAATGGAAAGACTATAACATTAAGTGGTGGTGGACAGCTTGTTCCTCTTAAGTAAGTTAAATAAATGATTCTTAAACTTAGCAATTGTTACAAAGAGAATTATGGTTGAAAATAAATTTTATAGATATTTAAATAAAGAGAGAATCAGTTCGAATGATTCTCTTTTTGCATTCATATTATATAAATTTATATTTCTAACTTTATGATTATTTGGATTATAAAGTAAAATATATCTATACGAATTATATTAAGTGATGATATTATAAAATTATTAAAGGTTTAGTTACAAAATATTGGGGGAATAGTAATGAGATTTTTGCCATTTATTAAGGGTCAGGATTTTTTAGTTGTTTATGCTATATTTGCAGTAATAGGGTTAATTGTTATACGAAAGTTATTACATAATTCTGATAAAAAAGATTTTATAATATTGGGTTTAGATGAAGAAAAATATTATGTATTAAATAACAAATATAATTTAAATAATATGTTTTATTATATAACTTATAAACTTTATGCAAGAGGGCTATTAGTAAAGGACGAAGAAGATAAAAAATTTCAAATAAAGAAAGAGTCATCTTCGTTTTTAACACCCATTGAAGAAAATGTGTATATTACATACTTGGATAAATTTGCACCTAAAGATTTTAAATCTAATATGGTTAATGAAAAAGAATTTAAGATGAATTATGATATAATTTATAATAAATTGGTATCAGGTGGTTTAATAAAAGATAATGCAACAATAAGAAAAAGTAAGTCTGTCTCAAATCTTGGAATAGGTGTCATTTTGATCCCGGGAATTTGGAGGCTTATTGGTGGAATAACTTATGGAATGCCGGTAGGAGGACTTGTATTTGAAATTATTTTAATTTTTATAATCTGTAAGATTGTTCTATATATTCATTTGAATGATAAATTGACGAGATGTGGAAAAGCATCGAAAGATGCTTTTGAAAAGTACTATAAGAATATTAAAGGAAATACCAATAAAATTAATGAAAGCAATCCAGATGTAGTTCAAGATTTTTTAATGACTAGTTCGTGGATGTATTTCTTAGGAGTGAGTAGTATTCATACTAAGGGAAATAATAATTCTTTTTATGATAATAATTCTGGGAGCTCATGTTCCTCTTGTTCTTCTTGCTCATCTTGTGGTGGATGCGGAGGAAATTAATTGTGAAGAGACTAATCATGCAATGGCATATTACTAATAGATGCAATAAAAGATGTAAACATTGCTACCAAGAGAGTTATGAAGGAAGCGAATTCTCCATAGAAGAACTAATAAATTATGGAGAACAATATTTAAAGCTTCTAATTGAATATAATAAAATAAATAACCAAGACCTAAAAGGCCAAGTAAATATAACAGGTGGAGAGCCTTTTGTTAGGGAAGATATTTGGGAACTGCTTGATTATTTAAAAAAGAATAGTGAGTATTTTGATTTTGGAATTCTTACTAACGGTTCCTTTTTAAATAATGAAAATGTTAAAAGACTAAAAAAATATAATCCTAAGATGGTGCAAGTGAGTTTAGATGGAAGAAAAGAAACTCACGATAAAATAAGAGGAATAAACGCCTATGACGAAGTAATCAAATCCTTAAAACTGCTCGAAAGATATAATATAAAAGCATTGGTTTCATTTACAGCAAACAATAAAAATTATAAGGAATTCAGCGATGTTGTAAGAGTGGCTAAACGATGTAAAGCATATAAAGTTTGGACAGATAGAATGGTATCAATTGGTTTAGGCAATAATGAAGAAGTGAAAACTTTAAATAAAGAGCAAGTTATTGAGTATATAAATTTAATACGCCACGAACAAAGTAACCTAATGAATAAATTTTCAAAAACTATAATTTCAGGAGAAAGAAGTTTGCAATTTTTAAATGGTATTAGTAATTGTTATAAGTGCAGTGCAGGAGATGGTCTTATAGTACTTCTTGAAAATGGAGATGTTATGCCTTGTAGAAGACTTCCGATTGTAGCGGGAAATATAAAAGAGAAATCCCTTAAAGATATATACTTTGAGACAAAAATTTTTAAAGAATTGCAAAGTTTGAAACAAATTCCAAATGGCTGTTCAAAATGTGACTTCTTAAATTTGTGTAATGGTGGCGCCAAATGTATATCTTTTGGAATATATGGAAGCTACAAATATGGAGATTATGGATGTATGATTAGGGATGAAGTATGAAATTGGAATTCTAGAGATGAATAATATTATGGAATAAAGCTTAAAAAAGATGATTTCGAGTTAAAAGGCTAATAAAGAAATTTAAGTTTTAATTAAGCTTAATTTAATCATTTTAAATTAGAACTTTAGTATAATAATGCTACAAGGAGGCTTAAATTGATGATAAATATAAATAATATAACAAAAAGTTATAATGGTAGTTATTATGCAGTAAATAATTTGAATTTAGAAATTCAGGATGGAAAAATCTATGGACTACTTGGGCCTAACGGTGCCGGGAAAACAACTACTATAAAAATGATAACAGGGATAATATCACCAACTAAAGGAACTATAGAAATCAATGGTATTGATATTAACAAGGATCCAATCAAGGCAAAAGAGCAATTTGGTTATGTTCCTGACAGCCCAGATATGTTTTTAAGATTAAAGGGGATAGAATATTTGAATTTTATGGCTGATGTTTATAGAGTTTCAAAAGATGAGAGAACATATAGAATAGATGAAATGTCTAAACGGTTTGAAATGAGCTTAGCGTTAGGAGATAAAATTCAAACATATTCTCATGGTATGAGACAGAAGATAGTACTAATGGGGGTAATGATACATAAGCCAAAGGTTTGGATATTAGATGAACCTATGACAGGATTAGATCCAAAGTCAGCATTTATATTAAAAGAAATGATGAGAGAGCATGCGAATGAGGGTAATACAGTTATTTTTTCAACACATGTCCTTGAGGTAGCTGAAAAGGTATGTGATGAAGTAGCAATAATTAATAGAGGACAGCTGATATTTAATGGAACTCTAGAAAAATTAAGAGATGAATTTAAAGAAAATGAATCTTTAGAAGAAATGTTTTTGGAGATGACCGAAAATGAGTAGGCTTAAGTTAATAACTAAATATTTCGTACGAAACGCTCTCGATGAAATGTTTGTAGGCAGTAAAATGAAGTCAGGTTTTATAATAGCACTTATGATATTCATAGTATGTATGTTATCCCTTCCGTTTACTCTTATGATATCTGAAAGCTATGAAACATTTCACTCTATGGGGCAGGAAGGAATGCTTATAGCTATTGTTTTATCATTAGGAACAACAGTGGCTTTTTTCTTTGGTGTTTATACGATAATGAATGTATTTTATTTTGCAGATGATATAGAAGTAATATTACCACTTCCTTTTAAGAGCAGCGAAATAATTTTTGGAAAATTTATTGCAGTACTAATTAATATGTATATATATACCGGAATGCTCATTTTACCTTTAGCAGCATATGGTGTTGTATCAAAAGCACATTTTCTATATTACTTATATGGAATAGTTGTACTAGTAATTACACCTATTTTGCCTATGATATTAGCAGCTCTTATCTGTATGGTTCTAATGAGATTTACATCTTTGTCAAAACATAAAGATGCATTTAGAATGTTTACTGGCTGCGCTTCATTAATATTAATTATAGCTTTTAATTATTTTACTTCAAGCTCAGGCAAGAGTATGACTTCTGAACAAATTCTTGAGAAATTTTCGCAAGGTCATAATAATATGATGGAAATGTTGACTGGAGTTTTTATTACAAATAAATTTTCGGTGTATGGTTTGTTATACAATAATAGTTTAAGTGGATTAATAAATATAGTTATTGCCTTAATTATAAGTATAATATTTTTTATTGTATATTATTATATAGGAGGAAAATTATATCTAAAAGGTGTCATTGGACTCTCTGAGTCGTTTAGTAAAAGAGAGAATATTTTAGAGACAGGAGAGGTCAAAAAAATAATAAAGATAAATTCTCCATTAAAAGCCTTAATCAAAAAAGATATAAAAATAATATTTAGAACGCCACAATTTTTTATTAATTGTGTAGCAATGATATTTTATATGCCAATAGTAATGGGAATGGGATTTTTATCAAATGGAAATCTAACAGAATATGCAGAACTACTAAGAGTAAATACTGAATGGTATGGAATTGCAATTGTAATAACATTTGTTGGAGGAGCATCATGCATAATGGCAGGTGGTGCAGGTTCAACAGCATTATCACGAGAAGGAAAAGATTTTATTGTAGCAAAGTATATACCTGTTAATTATAAGACACAATTATATTCAAAAATTTTATCTTCATTATGTATTAATGAAGTTGGGACATTAGTGGTTTCGTTAGGATTAATATTAATTAAAGCAAATCCAACATTATTTGTTTTAGGTATTATTTCGGCTTTTGGATCTATATTACTGATAACTCTATTTGGAATGTACATTGATTTTAGATCTCCCAAATTAGCATGGGAAAATGAGAAAGCAATGTTTAAGAAAAATTATATGCCGCTATTTGTAATGCTAAGTATCTTTATATTAGGGGCTATTCTTATAGCAGCAGCTTTGATTATTAGAAATTTTATTATAATTTTTGGAATTTGTATAAGCATAGTGGTTATTGGAAGTTATATTTTATTAAAGCTATTATTTAAATTAGCATATAAGGTTTATACTCAAGATTAACAATGAATTTTAAAAATCCCTCTTATTCTTTTCGCAAGAATTAGGGGGAGATTTTTATACTGAGGTATTGATAACAAAGAGAGATAAACATTCAAGGTTATTATTTTTCGTACCTTATTTTACATATTCCTTGTAGTTCAGATGAATTGTAAAGATTGTATCATCTAGTTTATAATTGGTATTTTCAACGGGGTTTCTACCTTTGGCTAAATTCATTCCAACAGCATAAAGTGTCTCGGCAAGATCATGAGGCTCGACAACAACAGTACCAGTCATAAAACCTTTATTTATTAGTTCTTTTGCAGCGGGCATTCCATCAATACCAACAACTGGAATTATGGTGGCCTTATTACCTTTATTATATCCATATTTCTGCAAGGCTTCAACAGCGCCTATTGCCATTGCATCATTATTTGCAATAATTGCTTCGATTTTGTTTCCATATTTTAAAAACAGAGATTCAACGGCATTTTTGCCACAATTTTGTATCCATTCGCAATAAGGAGCAGAGAGCTCTTCTGTCTTTATTTTAGCATCATTAAGTGCTAGTACTGAGTATTTTGACCTTAATGATGTTAATGGACTTCCAACTCTGCCTCTTAACATGACATATTGCAGAACATTATCGTGATTTTTATCCATAGAATCCTTATTAGAGTTCCATTCATTAACAAGAATTTCCCCTTCCATAGTACCTGATTGTTCAAAATCTGCGCCAATAACTACAAATCGTTTATATGGTTTCATAAAATTTATTATTTCCTGCGCGGGGTCAGGATTTATTATTAAAGGCATATTTTTATCTATGATTTTACGTAAAGTGCTTTCTACATCCTTTAAGTTAGGGCTAATAATCCCAACAATAAAAAGGTCATAATTTTCTCTAAGAGCTTTATCAATGCTTTCGTTTTGTGTAGCTTGATTATCATTAGCGTCAAAAAAAGTAAATTTAACTTTATCTTCATTTTCTTTTTGAATAAGCTCCAGATTCTGTCTTAGAAGAGAAATATACATAGCATTTGCATTATCTTGGAATACGGCTATTTTAACAGGATTACTTTTATTAGGGTATGAGCCAGAATAAACGGTAGTATTAGATACTACAAAGTTAGGAACTATCATCATAACTAGAATAATAATGAATATTAATAATTTTTTTAAAATGTCCATTGAAACCCTCCGTCAAATCACTCAAAATCATTCCGACTAATCTTAGGATGTGCCTTAACATAAAAAATATTCTAATATTATAGGATTTGTTGTATAATTATATAACAAAATAAAGAGATAATATATTCTTTATTATTTAGGGGGATTTTATGATAAATCACTTAGGTACAGTTACTTTAGAGACAAAAAGACTTATATTAAGAAAGTTTTCAACTGAAGATTCCATAGATATGTTTAATAACTGGGCACATGATGCTGAAGTAACAAGGTATCTAACTTGGATTAACCATCCCGATATTCAAACAACTATTAGGCTTTTAAAACTTTGGATGGATAGTTATAAAAACATTGATTATTATCAATGGGCAATCGAATTAAAAGAAAGTAAACAAGTAGTTGGAAGTATTAGTATAATAAATATAGATGATTACAATGAAAATTGCGAAATAGGTTATTGTATAGGAAAAGCATTTTGGAATTGTGGAATTATGACTGAAGCGTTCTCAAGTGTCATAGATTTTACATTTAATAAATTAGGGTTTAAACGAATTGCGGGAAGACATCACACTTGTAATCTAGCTTCTGGGCGTGTTATGAAAAAGTGTGGATTAAAATATGAAGGTATTTTAAGAAAAATAATAAAGGACGGCAATGGGGAATTGGTTGATTGTAAGTGCTACTCGATATTAAAGGACGAGTACTTAACATCATAATTTTTAAATAAGAATTGTAATAATCATATTAAGGGTCTTAGTGTAATTAGCATAATAACTACAGAGTATTATAATATAAAAGCAGGATTTATCTATAAAAATTAGAGATAAATCCTGCTTTATTTATGAAATGAATTATATATGATTGAGTAGAAAAACAAAAAATAAAAAGAGAACAATAATAGGGTTAAATAAAATCATTAATCATTGAAGTTGTTATTTGGAATTATTGCTTGCTATTCCGAAAATTAATAAATTTAAATACTACACTACCTAGTACTGCAGATAAGACAGAAGCAATCATAATACTTATCTTTGCAGAAGATAAGGAAGTTTCATCAGAAAAGGATAAAGATGAAACAAAGAGTGACATCGTAAATCCAATACCCGCTAAAGCACTTGCACCATATAAATGTCTTTTTGTTACTTGGGATGGAAGTTTTGCGATTTTTAGTTTTATTAAAATATAAGAAACGCCAAATATACCAAATTGCTTTCCTAAAAAGAGACCCAATATAATGCCTAAACTAACTGGTGTGCTTAAATATGATGATAGGCTATTAACATTAATTGTTATACCAGAGTTTGCTAGAGCAAATATTGGCATGATTACAAAAGAAGACCACGGAGCCAAAGCATGTTCAAACCTATATAACATTGAGTTTTCTGATTCTTTATCACATTTCTCAAGAGGCAACGTCATTCCTAAAAGTACACCGGCTATTGTTGCATGTATTCCAGATTTTAATAAACAAAGCCATAATGATATTCCTCCAATAATAAAAATAGATGTATATTTCATATTAACTTTATTAGCTAGTAAAAGTGCAACAAAAACAAGTAAACCTAAGAAAAGAGCAATCCAAGAAATTTGATTAGTATAAAATATAGCGATAACTATGATAGCACCTAAATCATCAATGATAGCCAAAGCGGTAAGAAACACCACAATACCTTTAGGAGCATTTCTGCCTACTAAAGAAAGTACTCCTAGGGCAAAGGCAATATCAGTTGCCATAGGAATTCCCCAGCCAGTAATAGTAGTTTGGCTATAATTAAATAATGAATATATAATTGCAGGTATAATCATACCACCTATTGCAGCAGAGATAGGAAGTATGGTTTTTTTTATTGATTTTAGTTCACCTATAACTAGCTCCCTTTTAATTTCAGTACCAACTACAAGGAAAAAAATAGTCATAAGTCCATCATTTATCCAATGAAGAACGGACAGAGATAAAGAAAATTTGCCATAACCAATTGTAATATATTTGTGGAGTATGTGATTATAGGTTTCAGCAAAATTAGAATTTGCAATTATTATTGAGGCGATAGCACAAATCAAAAGTAGTATTCCACTAGAAGATTCATTTTTAAAAAAGTATAGCAGCATATTGGAGATTTTTAAATTAAGTTTATTTTTCATAATTCAATATCCTTTCTTATTAATTATTTTCCTGAACTTAAAAAAAATACTTGACAAAAAAAGGGTGGGAATACTCAAAAAAGAGTTTCCCACCCCAGAAACTAAAATTGCTTGAAAGCAAATACTATATTTGCCCAACCGATCTAATATATTAACATTTTATTAATTTAATTATAGTATATGTTTAGTATACAATCAAGGTTTTAATAAAATCAATCCTCAATTCCTTTCGGAGTCCAGTATATTTTAACATTCTAATTTATTTAGAGGATATAAGTAAGATAAAGAAAAAATGAAAAGTACCTAATTTAAATTTTAATTATGTATTATATATATAGAAAAAATTAAGCTTATTACATTATATTTCTAAAAAACGATTTATTTTTTAAAAAGGTACCAAAATATTCATCTTTATGTTGTATATTATAGCAAAAGAGTAATATATTACTTATTTTTTTATAGATAAATATTATATAATTTATCTTTTATACAAAAGGAGGAATATTATGTTAAAGAGAGCAAATAAAATAACAGCTTTATTAATAGCTGCAACTTCAATTATGTCTATAGTTCCTGCTATGGCATCTGAAAGGATTGGAAATAAACAAGGAACTTTAGAACAAGCTATTGCATTTCAAAATGGCCAATATAGTTATTATGGATATAGAACAGATAATGATGATACTGGAATTTGGTACAACAAAGGTGTCGGAGCAAAAGATACATTTGATAGTAACTTAGAAGATTATATTTTCAACAATGCAAGTAAGTACGGAGATAAATATGTTTATGCTAAGGATGACGATAATAATGATGAATATTTAATAGATTTGACAACAGGAAAAGTTGTCGATGATCAAACAGCTGAAGACAAAATGGAATCGGCTAAGAGTAAGTTACAGTCATCTTTAAAGAAAACAGAAAGATACAGCAACTTAAAAGATTCAAGCGGCAAATTTACTATTAACGATAATCAATTCAAACAAATTCTTACAGGACAGTTTGGAGAAGTATGGTACCAGTATTCAGCTACAGGACAATCGTTATTTAATACAGATTTTGTTTCGAAAAATGGAGTTACAACGACTACTTCACAAGCAGTTGTATTTACGAATAATAATGGAAGCTATATAGATGCATCTTATATATCAAATATGCAAATATTTAGTTCTAAGAATAAGAGAACTGTAAAAATAGAAAATTACAATAAGAAAAACATTGACGCTGCATTAGAAGTTCATTTGGAAAAAATAGAAGTTTTAGCTCAGGATAAAGATTATTTATATACGCTAACTACAGTATCAGTAGCTGACACAAGCGGATTAGCATATGCAGCACCGGAAAATCAATATTTTATTCAAAAGATTTCAAAATCTGTTGGAGATAAAAAGGATGGAGCATACTTGCCAAAGAGTGTTACATCATATCAGGTTGATAATAAATCAATTTATGATAATAGTGATGCACAGGATGCTTTCAATGTTATATTCAATACTAGCGGCAAAAATTTAGATGGTTATAATGCAGACAACAATTTATATTATGTAAGAAATGATGTGCTATATGTAACCTCGGTAAAAGAAAATAAAGTAAAGGTATATACACTTAAGTTAAGTAAAGCTAAGGTTAATGCTATATCAGCTGATGATACTGTAGCAGTAGATAATGATTCAAATCCAGATATAGTTGCAAAAGATGTAGACACCTATCTGGTTAAGAAAAATGATGGCGATGACCACGATACTGTAACAGTTAATCTTCAAGATAAGGCTGATAACGCATCGACAAATAAAAATATTAAATTAAGTTCAGCAGTTTCTATTGATACAGAAGGATATACATGGATATTAGATAAGGGAAAAATATATAAATATGTTGACGGAAATTTCAAAGAAATATATACATGTGATAGGTCTTTAAATTCTATAGATGTATATAATGAAGAAAATTTAATAGTTTGGGATTCTGATGGAGATGTTTATACTACAGTACAGGAAGGAAAGAAACAAACGGTTGATGATGCAATTAATGTTGATCCAAATCATGGACAAAATACAAAGCCTGTTAAAGTAGGATGGGATAAGCTATCTGATGGAACTTGGAATTTTTATGATTCTATTGGGAATAAGGTCGCTAACAAATGGGTTAATGCTGGCGGTGTATGGTATTATCTAAAGGCCGATGGTGCGATGGCCACTGGCTGGTTAAATGATAGAGGGACTTGGTATTATTTGAATTCATCAGGCGCTATGAAGACTGGCTGGTTAAATGATAATGGTACGTGGTATTACCTAAGTTCCTCAGGGGCCATGAAAACAGGTTGGCTAAATGATAGTGGTGTTTGGTATTATCTAGGTTCATCAGGTGCTATGCAAACAGGTTGGTTAAATGATAGTGGAACTTGGTATTATCTAAATTCAAATGGCGCTATGGCGTATAATACTGTAATCAATGGTTATAAATTAGGTGCCAATGGAGCTTGGATTAGATAAACTAAATAAAAAATTAAAGTGATTTGATAGAGTTAGATTAGCTTACTAATGATAAATATTTCTAAATTTAAGGCAATAAACATAAATAAATATGTTTATTGTCTTTTTGTAAGTAGAAATTTAAGATTTTTATGGCTATAAAGAATTTGGTATGATAATTTAGGAAAACATCAAAGTAACAGAATTTTTAATTGAATATTGGTAATAATTCATTTCTTAATATTCATTTTTTGAAATAAATGTTAAAATTAGAAAAGAACATATAATATGTCTATGGAGTAAATTGGAGTCATAAAATTAAATTATAATAAGTTTTTCAAATTTAGGTATTATAAAATAAATTACTTGATAAAATAATTATGTTTTGAGATTATAATTTAAGGTAAGTGTTTAATTTAAATAATAAATTATTCATCCTAGGTTTGAAACAAGGAGATTTAAAATGGAACAAATAACAGTTAAAGAATATTATAGTTGGTTTAATTCTTATGTGAAAGAATTTTATGAAGAAGATAGTGTTGTTAATCAAAATATTGAACTAAAAGAAATACATACTTTAAAAGTTGCAAAACATGCTGTAAATATTGCTAAGTCATTAAAGTTAAAAGAAGATGAAATTGATATGGCTGAAATAATAGGATTATTTCATGATGTAGGAAGGTTTGAACAATTCAAAAAATATAAGACCTTTAAGGATTACTTATCAGAAAATCATGCAACTCTAGGTATAAGAATATTAAAAGAAAATAATATATTAGAAAATTTAGATGAAAATAGGCAAAAAATAATTATTAAGGCTATAAGTCTCCATAACACAAAGGAGCTTCCAAAAAATATAAATGAAGAAGAAGCAGTGTTGTGTAAGTTGATAAGAGATGCTGATAAACTTGATATTTTTAGAATAATTATTGAATACGAAAGAGAACGACAGAGTAATCCTAATCCAGCTCTTGACAATTTACCTTTTACACCAGGATACAATAGAGAATTATTACAAGATGTTTTAAAGGGTAGAAAAATTAACAATAATGCTTTGAAAAATTATAATGATAGAAAATTGTATGAGCTAAGCTGGATCTCAGATTTGAATTTTCCATTTTCTTTTAATTATATAAAAGAGAAAGAAGTTTTAACTACTCTAATTAATTGTTTACCGCAAAATGAAGAAATTAATGAACTCCATATCTTTTTAAAACAATATATAGAAAGCTTTACTTAAAGAAAACTTTAAATTTAAAAGTATTGCAATTACCCCCATACATTTAAGATATCTTAAATGTATGGGGGTAATATTTATATATGCATTAAGCTTTTAGAGAGATCAACAAATATCTCTTATTGTTTGTTTACATTTAGAATCAATTTAAGTTGAGTGTCTGACAAGAAACTTTTATAAACTAAAAAGTTTCTTTATTTCCTCATATTTTTCATGAGTAAGCAGGGCATCTTTCTCTGTATTTTTTAGCTTAACCACGTAGGTCCATCTTCCATAAGGATAGATTTTTGTGATTAACGATAAATTTATAATATACGATTTATGACTTCTAAAAAATTGAGTATGATCTAATTTTTCCTCGATGTCAGATAAAGAAATAGATGTAGTAAAGCTGTCTGTTTTGCTATATATTACAGTAGAATTTTCTTCTCTTTGCACTAGCACTATTTCTTTAGTATCCACGAAACTTATGCCTTCTTTATTTTTTATCATAAGTTTATCCAACCCTTTTTCGTGCTTTATTATCTTGTCAATACCATCTCCGTAGCTAGGTTTATTTAGTTTTTTTATTCTATCTAAAGTCTGTAGAGCTCTTTCTACTTTAAATGGTTTTATTAAGTAATCGAAAGCATATAACTGAAAAGCATCAGACATATATTCAGCATGGGCTGTCGCAAAAATAATTATAGTCTTTGGATCTATATCGGTTAATATTTTGGCACAATCTATACCGCTGCATGTTGGCATTTCGATATCAAAGAACACCACCTCAGGGCGATGCTCTTTAAATATGCCTATAGCTTCTTCACCGTTATCAGTATCACCAACAACCTCGAAACCACCAGATTTATCCAATATCTTTTTTATTATGGTTCTCATTCCTTTTTCATCATCAACTATAAGCACTTTAATATTCATAGAAAAATTCTCCTAATTTTTAAAATCTTCTTGTTTTTCTGGTTTTGCTTCTAGGCTTTCCGACAATTTCTGAAAGTATAATAGCCTGTTGAAGTCTAACGGATGTCAGCTCTTGAGCGATTGAATCTATAACACCCTGAGGAGTTGAAGAAGTATCTTTTTTATTATCATAAAAACTATTACTTTTATTATCATCATAAGACTTATTATTATCATCTTTTTGAACACTTTCACTATACACTGTATTATTGCTTTCAACAGATTGATCTTTATCTTCTTCATAAGGATTACTGTTTTTACTATTTATTGATTGAAAACTTCTGGGATATTTTAAAGCTGCATTTTCTCTGATGTTATTTGTCGCGGACATAGGATCCAATAGAGCATTTGCAAGAATCTTTAATATGTCAATTGTATTGTTATATTTCATATTCCCACTCTCCTAGGAGCTTATTTTTTATCTCTCTTATCTTTATCGTCAGTAGGCAGAGCTTGATTTTTATTTCCTGCGCTAGAAATTGAACTTCTCATATTAGTATCGGCAATAACATTTTGCATATCATAATAGTCCATTATTCCAAGTTTTCCTTCTCTAAGTGCATAAGCCATTGCTCTTGGTACCTCAGCTTCTGATTCAACAACAGCAGCTCTCATTTCTTGTTCCTTAGCTACCGCCATAGCTCTTCTTTCTTCAGCCTTAGCTTGTGCTATATTTTTATCAGCCTCTGCTTGCAATGTTTGAAGTTGAGCTCCTATATTTCTTCCTACATCTACATCTGCTATATCTATTGATAATATCTCGAAAGCTGTACCAGCATCTAAACCTTTATCTAATACAGTTTTTGAAATAGCATCTGGGTTCTCCAATACTATTTTATGACTATGAGAAGAACCAACTGTAGTTACTATACCTTCACCAACTCTGGCTAAAATAGTTGCTTCTCCGGCACCACCAACTAGTCTTTCAAGGTTAGCTCTAACTGTGACTCTGGCCTTAACTAGAAGCTCTATACCATCTTTTGCAACAGCTGAAACATTTGGTGTTTCAATTACCTTTGGGTTAACACTCATTTTAACTGCATCTAAAACATCTCTACCTGCTAAATCAATAGCAGCAGCCTTTTCAAATTGTAAATCTATATCAGCTCTATGAGCAGCAATTAGTGCATTTACAACATTATCTACATTACCACCTGCTAAATAATGTGCTTCTAATTGATTAACAGTAAGCCCCATACCAGCTTTTGTTGATTTTATAAGTGGAATCACTATTTTAGAAGGTATGACTCTTCGAAGTCTCATACCAATTAAATTGAATATACTTACTTTAACATTAGCTGCTAAAGAGGATACCCATAATCCTAGTGGCACGAATGTAAGAAATACAGCAATTAAAAGTACTACTACAATAGCTATAATAAGTAAATTTATAATCATAAATAATCTCTCCTTTAAATATAATTCATATTAGGCCAAAAACTTTTTGACCAATAATTTAACACCACTAACTTTAAATATTTCAACTTTAGTACCTTTTGAAATATATTCTCCTTCAGAAATTACATCGAATTTTACTCCATCTATATCTACCGAGCCTGTTGGCCTTAAATCAGTGAGTGCAATGCCTCTTTTTCCGAGTAAATAATCTAGATCTGAAGAACTAATATATCCATGTTCCTTCTTTTGCTCATCTGGCAGTATAAATGGCTTAAACAGTTTTCCTTTTGTGAACATTGTTAGAACCACTCCCAGCATGGCTCCCAGCACAGCTAAAATACCTAATGACATAACTAACGCTTGGGCGAAATTTTCAGCAGTTAGTGCTACTGCAAGAATTAAACATATAGCGCCTAAAATACCTGGAACACCGAAACCTGGAATATGCATTTCTAAAAGTACTAAGCTGAAACCTATAATTAGAAGTAAAACTGTTAATGCTGTTATATCTGGTAAAAATACATTCATATTTTTGTACCTCCCTTCTTACTATATAAATATAATAATATTTATAATAAAGATTAGTAACATAAAACTTTTAAATTATACATTTTTAAGGCTCAAATGTCATTTTGGTAAAATTATTTCAAAGGATGTCATTATATTATTTGATGTTACAGTAACTGTGCCAGAAAAATTTTCGACAATCTCTTTGACTATAGTAAGCCCCATGCCATCACCTTTATCGTTTTTTGTAGTAAATCCCTCTTCAAATATATTATCTATAATTTCTGTAGGTATACTATCCCCGTTATTTGATATATTAATCCTAATGCTCTGTAAGTCTTCTGAAAATTCAACCAGCATATATTTATTATCTGATTTAAGTTTGAGTGCAAATATACCATTATCTATTATGTTGCCTATCACCCGACAAAATTCCCATGGTTCCATTTTAAGATATTTTAAATCACTTTTTATTTCAAGTTCCATATCTATGTGATTTTTTTCTGCCATCTGCAGTTTGGCCTGAAGTAGGGCATTTACAGCTGGTTTAGATGTTTTTAGAGCTTTACTAACTCTAACTATATCCTTGTAAACAGGTTCTATGTATTTTCTTGCTTCTTCAAATTCTTCAAGTTCCATAAGTGAGTAAATAACCTGAATATGATTTAAATAGTCATGTCTTTGAGTTCTTAGGGTCTTATTAAAATCTTCAAGATACTTTATAGTATCTATTAAATTATTACTACCTTTTTTAAATAAAAGGTTATAAAATGTTATCCCTGTGATGATACTGTTAATAGCTATGCTTATAGCTATGACGTAAATAATAAAATTTCCTTCAATCATATAAGGATTTTCACTTTTGTAATAGATAAATAGTGTTATAAATATTACTTGTATTAAATTTAGAAGTATAGATATTAGTACTATTTTAGATATGTTGTATGATTGTTTTTTTACTAGCATGAATGCCTCCTTATGTAAATACCTAATATATTCTACCATATTTTTCTTGTATTAGCCTTAAATCTACTTAATTTATTCTTAATCATTTCCTATAGAACTTAAGTGATTATTTAAATTAGGTAAAAAATATAATATACTTATATAAGTATACTGAGGTTACAGTGTGAGATAATATATTTATGAGATTATTACAAGTTGTTATAAGATTTTTTATTCTTAAGCGGATGTATTTTTATTAAAGAAATTAAAATTTTATAAAAAACAAATCTGATCTGAGTTTTGATGATTGAACTAAAATCAAGCACTGAAAAATAATTGAATATTTATCTAATAATGAAAGAGGGGGATTTATGGATATATACACAATAGGGCATTCTAACTACCCTGTAGAGAAATTAATTGAAATGTTAAAGCACTATAATATTAATACTGTTGTAGATATAAGAGGAACTCCTTATTCAAAGTATAATGTTCAATATAATAAGGAGACCATAGCGAATACTTTAAAAGAAGAAGGCTTTTTATACATATATATGGCTAAAGAATTTGCGGCTCAAAGAGAAAGTAAATCATCTTATAATAAAGAAGGATATT
>Ga0209281_1000742_pt1 | contig 31574 bp, 20 predicted proteins | sample MedtruBG_FD_187514 | JGI IMG/M metagenome (GOLD analysis project Ga0209281, IMG submission 187514) | Root nodule microbial communities of legume samples collected from California, USA - Medicago truncatula BG (SPAdes) (version 2) | ecosystem: Host-associated > Plants > Roots > Nodule | place... | reverse complement strand
TCTGTAATCACGTATGGGAAACTTACCGGAGCTGTCGAATTGAAATCAGCTGAAGGCGTAAAAGTAATGGCTCCCGAAGCTGAAATAGTAACCGTCCCGTTTGGAACTGTGATCGTCTGAGCAGAACCTGTAAGCGCTGTTCCATTAATTGAAACTATTGAAAGCGCATCACCGTCAACATCTGTATCATTGATCAATGGCGTCAAAGTAACCGTATTATCTTCAGCAACTGTATAAACATCATTTACCGCAACTGGCGCATCATTTACAGCCGTAACCGTAATTTCAATATCAGCTGTAGCCGTTAAATTTCCATCCGTAATAACATAAGGAAAACTTACCGGAGCTGTCGAATTGAAATCAGCTGCAGGCGTAAAAGTAATCGCTCCCGCAGCCGAAATAGTAACCGTTCCGTTTGGAACTGTGATAGTCTGAGCCGAACCTGTAAGCGCTGTTCCGTTAATTGAAACTATTGAAAGCGCATCACCGTCAACATCTGTATCATTGATTAATGGCGCCAAAGTAACCGAATTATCTTCTGCAACTGTGTAAACATCATTTACCGCAACTGGCGCATCATTTACAGCCGTAACCGTGATTTCGATATCAGCTGTAGCTGTCAGACTTCCATCCGTAATAACATATGGGAAACTTACCGGAGCTGTCGAATTGAAATCAGCTGAAGGCGTAAAAGTAATCGCTCCCGAAGCAGAAATAGTAACCGTTCCGTTTGGAACTGTAATAGTCTGAGCCGAACCTGTAAGAGCTGTTCCGTTGATTGAAACTATTGAAAGCGCATCGCCGTCAACATCTGTATCATTGGCTAATGGCGTCAAAGTAACCGAATTATCTTCAGTAACTGTATAAACATCATTTACAGCCACCGGACGGTCGTTTACAGCCGTAACCGTGATTTCGATATCTGCTGTTGCAGTTAAATTTCCATCTGTAATCACGTATGGGAAACTTACTGGCGCTGTCGAATTGAAATCAGCTGAAGGCGTAAAAGTAATCGCTCCCGAAACTGAAATAGTAACCGTTCCGTTTGGAACTGTAATAGTCTGAGCCGAACCTGTAAGCGCTGTTCCGTTGATTGAAACTATTGAAAGCGCATCACCGTCAACATCTGTATCATTGATCAATGGCGTCAAAGTAACCGAATTGTCTTCTGCAACTGTATAAGTATCTGCAACTGCCGTTGGATAATGGTTCACGGCTGGTGAAACTTCACTAGAATTATTTCCTGAAACAGGATCGCTTTGTGAACCTGAAATAGTCGCTGTATTTGTATATGAACCTCCGCCATTTACTATCGCAACTATAGTAAGGGTAGCGTTTGCTCCATTGGCAAGATTTCCAATATTCCATTCTGGCGCTGACCAGCTTCCTGCTGAAGCCGATGCACTTACGAAAGTATATCCTGAAGGAAGATTATCGGTAACTTTTACTCCTGTTGCTGCACTTGGTCCAGCATTAGAAGCTGTAATGGTAAAAGTAACATTGCTTCCAACATTCGGAGATGCGTTGTCTATTGATTTAACAACTGAAAGATCAGTCTGAACTAAAGGCGTCGCAGTTGCCGAATTATTCCCTGCAGTATTATCAGGATTATTTCCGGTAATGCTCGCTGTATTAGCATAAGTTCCTGTAGCATTTACTGTTGCAGTCACTGCTAAAGATGCGCTTGATCCATTAGCGAGAGATCCAATTGTCCAGTCTGGTGCCGACCATGTCCCTACAGAAGGCACAGCGCTGACAAAAGTATATCCTGAAGGAAGTGCATCATTAACTGTTATGCCCGTAGCTTTATACGGACCGTTATTTTTGGCTGTAATGGTAAAAACAACATTGCTTCCAACGCTTGCTGAAGTATTATCTGCCACTTTCGTTATTTGAAGATCAGCCGGGCAAAGCGCTGCATCAAAACTTCTCGTTGTAACTGATGTTCCTCCGCACGCAGTTGTTACTGAATACTGCAACGAAACGGTACCTTCACCTGTAAAATTCAATGTATTTCCAGACAAAGTTCCAGGACCGCTAATAATACTTAATGTTCCTCCTGCTGGAGTTGGGTTTAATAAAACGGGATCATCAATGCAGTATTTTGAATCTGGTCCTCCACCTGTAGAAATTGGCTGAATGGCCGGATTTGATTCTGCACCACATATTTGAACGTTTGCTGTTGCAAAAGTATAGTTAGCCTCTTCTACAGTATTCATCGCACCACTCCCCATACTTCCATTGGTTCGATGCCCTACATAACCAAATTTAGTTTCACAGCTTTTAACGACCATAGAAGTGTGTCCTCCAGTTTCAACTGCCAGAATGTTGTCTGACGCTCCAAGCCCGCCAGGACTTGTGGGGTTATATGCGCTTCCTGTTCCAATTCCAAGCAAAGAATTATTACTATTACCAAATGCGTATATTTTGCCGCTGTTAGTCAAAACATTAATAGCTGCATATTGCAAATCATGTTCTTGCGGACTGAACCATTTGATATCATTCATTACCTGACCGCCCGAAGAAATATATCTCGGCTGAACCCAGGATCTCCTTTCGCTATTAGACCAGTCTCCTAATTGTCTGTTGGAATTATTGCCTAAGGCGTATAAATTACCATCTGTTGCTAAAATATAATGCGATCTCGTTGTGCCATTGCTACCAGTAGATCCAATCATTTTAGGTGTAATTCCAGCTGGCAAAGTCATTTGAGCTGCATAATTTTGAGTCGCAGCAGCTTGAGTATTTCCTAAATAAACATTAACTCCCCAAGTATAGACAGTACCATCCGATCTCAAAGCCATAAGCCCATCAGCATTCCCTCTGCAGGCTACCACATTGGTTAAGAAAGGATTTCCAGATTCTGAAGTTCTGATTCTGTACCAAGTTGTACTATTTCCTGCTGCTCCATTACCTCTCACAGAAGCAGTCTGTGAAATTACCCAAACATCTCCCGCACAAGTTGTAATGGCAACCGTTTTCGAAGTGACAAACATCATTTTCACATCACTCGGTGCCACGCCGGTAGGAAGTCCATTGGCATTTCCTCCTATAGTCAATTTTTGAAATGTAGAATTAGTTGTTAGTGACGCATCAAGAACAATTCCTCGCGTAGACCAAGCATACAAACCATCTGTAGCTAAAACAATTCCTTGCACGTTATATTGAGAAGTACTGCCCAAACCAACCTTTAAAGGTGTTCCCGTTAAAGCGCTAAAAGTTGTGCTGTTTAACGTTACAGGTACAAATAGATTTGAACTCCCATTATTTCCAAGATATTCTCCCCAGACTTGAAAAGTACCATCTGAGGTTCTTACCGCTGTCGAGTGCCAGCTTGACACAAAGTTATCATACTCGATAGTAGCCGCATTATTGTTGGATGCGGCTCCGAAGTTGGACAGGTCCGTATTCGGACATCCTGCTACAGGAGTCGCACATTGTGCCATAGACTTCTGGCTAAGTGCTACAAACAGAAAAAATAAGGCAATTGCCTTAAATAAATTCAGTCCGCTATTTAAATTAAAGTAGTTTTTTATCATACTTAATTGGTTTATTTTATTAACTGAGGCAAATTGTACGTTTGTGCCTGATTATTGAAATCATAAAAATCAAACATCAGATACGTTTCCTGATTAATCGTCCCCGAAATCTTGTATTTCAATACCTGCGTTTTGTTATCAATGGCAATTTCTTTCAAGACTGGTTCCGCTGTTAAAGCAACGCCCAATCCTGTGACAAATAAGCCTGGTGCAGGCAGTGATGCTATTGAATTTCCTTTAACTGAAATTTTTGCAGGAACAGATACAATCACATCGGTATAGTTTCTACCCCTTTGAAATTTTTCTGAAAACGAAATTTTTGAAAAATCAAAAGACATTGTAACCGGTTCTACTTTCACAATAAAATTTTCAGGATAGGCTGGATGATTGCATTCGCCATCACTTTTTTTAATTTCGCGAAAAGCGATGTTATACTCTCCAGGTTCGGAAAATGTATACTTATTGATTTCATTGCCGAGTAAAGAGATGTAGATATTTTTCTTGGCATTCGTAACCGTCCAAGATGCTGCATCATCAATGTCGCCAAAATCAATTTTTTCTCCAAAAGAAATTGTTTTGTAAAATTGCTCCTGAGAATCTTTGTAATTGTTTTGAGCTGTTGATCTTTGCGTGCAAAACAGACCATAGAGCAACAAGCAGAGTAACATTTTTTCTTTTTTGAAAGATGTCAAATAATTAGTCATAATCTAAAAGTTTAATTAATTAAGCTATTCGCTAATCGGCCGCGAAAATACTATTAAGAAGAACCCTTTAGAAGTACTATACTTTCATTATAGCGCAAAAATGAAAGCTTTTTTTCTCACAGTTTAATTAAACAACTAAAAAACAACCTATTACAAAAACATAGAGTAAAAGCAATTTTCAATATAGAATTGAACAATATAAATTAATTTTTGTGTTCTTACCAATATATAAAAGTTGTTTTGACCAATTTTCAATATCAATTTCAAGATAAAAAGTATATCATTGCTACATCATTTAACTTCATGAATTAATATTGTTAAGAAGTTCTTTCGCGAAAAATTCTAGTAATTTTACCTGTCTCCTTTGCCGTTTTATTTTGTAATATTGCAAATCGAAAACAAAAGGCTGTATTTTTCCGCAGCTATTATCCGCTTTATTTTTTATTTAGTTTATATGCACTTCAGATCATTCTTATTATTTCTTTGCGTTTTTATTTGTAGTTTCTCCAGCAAATCCCAAAATTCAGAATATGATAAAGTTTTTGCCGAAACCTCTCAAGTTCTATTAAGTTCTAATCCTAAAAAGGCATTGGACAATACTGCTCTTTTATATAAAATTGCTCAGAATAATAACGAACGTATTAAAGCCAACATGCTAAGGGCCACTCTCCTGCGCCAATACGGTTTGCGAAATGAAGCTGTTTCCGCCCTAAAACAGGCAGACAGCATTGCGAAGGCCGATTTGAATTATACCCAGCTGGCCAGAATCAATGGTTTTCTATCGACTCTGCACCGAGAATATGAGATTTACAGTTTGGGGAAAATGTATCTTAATAAAGCTGTTCAGGCAAGCAAAAAGATTAAAGACAAGGCTGAGATGTACAAATTTCAAGGAAATCTTTCTCAGGAAATCGCCTATTATGAAATGAATTCATCAAATTATGCAAAGGCGATAAAACAGCTCAAAAATGGAAATATACTGTTTAAAAAAGCCGGACCTTCAATTGACATAAATTTTCAGACTGCGGTAAACGATGAGCTTATTGGCAAAAATTATCTTTCATTAAAGGATGCCGATTCCGCGCTCTTTTATTACACTAAGGCAGAAAGAGAGCTTCAGGCATCGCAATCTTCCGAAAGTCCGCTCAAAGGATTTATTTTAAATGGATTGGGAAATGTCTATTCTGAAAAAGGAGCGCTTGACAAGGCTCTTTTGCATTACGCCAAAGCGGAACATATTGCAGATCAGTCCAACTTTTTCACTTTGAAGCAGGAGGTCTATAATTCCCTAATGGATTTCTACAAAAAAAAGGACAACAAGAAATACATTTCGTACAACGAACTTAATCTGAAACTTCATAAGGACGAAGAAAAGAGCAGAAAAGCTATTGCAGATGATCTGATTAAAACCTTTCATAAAAATCAAACCGAAAACCAGTCTCAGTATAAGAAAAGCACGATGATTATAACCGTTGTTTTTATTTTTACTGTTCTGCTCACGATTGCTTTTTTCAGCTACAGAAGAAAACAGGATTTCAAAAATTTCGCAAGCAGTATCACCAAAACTAAAACGGCTAAAAAAGAGAGTACAAAAGAATATATGTCTGAGGCGACCGAAAACAGCATTCTTAACAGTTTGAAAGAATCTGAGGCATCCCATTTTTATCTTAACAGTGAAATTTCGTTAACTACACTAGCGGCAGAGCTAGGCGTCAATCACCGTTATCTGTCTTATGTAATCAATAAAAACACTGAAAAAGACTTTGCAGGATATATTAATGAATTAAGGATCAACTATATAGTTGATCGTTTACGCACCGATCCAAACTTTTTAAAATATAAAATCAGCTATCTTGCAGACCTCTGCGGCTTTTCATCTCATAGCAGATTCACAACCACCTTTAAAAAAATTACAGGACACTCGCCTGTTGATTTTATAAAAGATTTGGAAAATCAAGTGAATGCCTGATATCTCTAAACATTTAGAAAGCTGGAGTCAAAAGATTACTCAGTTGCATCTTTTTGGGCTGATGTCTTTTATTTAGCTTCTAAATACTGCAGAATCTTCAGCTTACTTCTGGATCAATGCAACAGTGGTTTTGACACACTGGCTGACTGCAATTTTGACCTCATCAAATTTTGGCGCGGAAAATCTCGGGCGGTAATTTCTAGAAAATCCAAAACCTTCAGTTGGGTAGCCAATCATATTACGGTCGCATTTTCCATTGCTATTCTCGTCCTGATATACCGCAACAGCATAATCCCCATCAGGCAGAGATTTAAATGTGTAACTAATGCGATCTCCTGTAACCTTTACTTTCACATTGGCGATTCCCCAACCATTATCAAGAAAACCTTTCTCGGTGTTATATAATCCGAAAAATACATTGCCTTTGTCTGGTTTAAGACCCGTAACTTCAACCTTTAAATCATTTTGTGCAGCAAGATTCATATTTGCTATTAGCATCAGTATCAAACATATTATTTTATATTTCATAAGTTCCTTTCTTTAAATTCATAGTACATCTTTTGTCTTTCATCCTAGTTAAAAAAGTGCTTCAATTCTTTAAGATCACCATTTTTATGCGCACGATAAGGTTCAGATTTTGAGAGGAGCCATTTCTTAATAATATTTCGGAAAAGAAAGGTCGTTCTTTTCTGAATCGGGTGGATTTGCTGACTCACCATTTCGAAATAATCTTCTAAATTTTGTTTTCTAAAATCAAGGATATTATCCAAAACGTCTCCATCTTTTAAAATTCCGCAATGGAAGTTTTTCTCTGCAAAAGCCTTTTTTGGAAAATTGGCTTTGCCTAAACCAAATTCGTCAAACATTTTGTCCAAAAAAGACTCGTACAAAATGATGCAATTTTCTCCTCCACCCAAATTGAAAATCTGATTTTCGAGTTTTTTCAGATGTTCTACTGCATTGGCAAAAGCTCGTCCCGTATCTTTTGGCGTACAGATTTCCATGGGGGTATTCAGTGGCATATGAAACATCAGTTTGGAAATTTTATGATTTCCCATAATAGCAGCCAGACGGAAAATAGTCCATGACAATTTTGATTGCTGAATCAATGTTTCACAAATCACTTTTGTTTCTCCGTACTGATCGCCTGGACTCGGTTTCAACACGTCTGCTACTTTGATTTCAGGATTCGACATTCGATCACCATAGACCGAAACGCTGGAACTGAATATCAGATGGCAGTCTGGTGAACCTTTTTCTAATCCGCGGATAAGATTTTCGGTTCCCTGAACATTCACCCGATAAGCAAGCTCCGGATTAATATCGGCAAGCGGCGGTATGATGGCGGCCAGATGAATCGCTACATCTTTATTTTGGGTCACTTTCTGTATTTCTGCTGCATTTCCAATATCACCATAAACAATTTCAGCACGAGATTGAAACGGAGACAATTTCTTAACGGAATTTCGAGTTCGAACATCAAAAACTGTTACTTCATAATCTGGATTTTGCACCAAATGCTGTAAGGTTTCAAGACCAACAGTTCCTGATGCTCCAGTGAGCAGAATTCTCTTTCTAGCGATATTATTTTCCATAACTTTAATCTTTATTCATTCTTATAGCTTATATCAGATTTTACAGAAAAAGCTATATTTATTATTATACACTATGTTCCTTATTTAACTTTTTGTACCTTAATTGTTATTTGTAAAGCTATAAAACACTAATCAAACTAATGTTTCAAAAATGAATAGTTCTGTGCGTTAGCGAACAAAAACAAGGGATTTTGTAGCGTAAAAAAAATAATTTATGACAGATTTAAGAAAAGACAGAAGGGTTCTGTATACGAAAAAAATTCTGCGTGAGGCATTATTCAGTTTGCTGCAGGAACGCGAACTCAGCGAAATTACCATTACTGAATTATGCAAAACAGCAGATGTGAACCGAAACTCATTTTATCGGCACTATACGATTCCGTTAGACATATTGCTTGAGCTCGAAGAAGATATTTTTGAAAGACTCTCGAACGTTTTAAGCAGGACCGCCAACATGGACCAAGTAATCCTGCTGAGCTGCAAATTGCTTGAAAATGACAAAGAGATGAGTAAAATTGTTTTTACAAAAGCAGATGGCAGCGGCATTCTGGCTCGCATCCTGACCAGCGTGAGAAATAATTTCCCAGTGGAAAATCAAATTGAGCTTAGCCCTGAAGCACAGCCGTTTATGGAAATGGCCTATCAATTTGGCGAGAAAGGAAGCATCGCTGTCATAAAAAACTGGATTGAAAACGACTTCTCCATTCCTGCCGATGATGTTGCAAAAATGATCAGTTATTTAGTTAATAAACTCAATAAATTATAGTTTTTTCATCTCTGACACAGCAGTAAAGCATAATATTTACAAGTCTTAAACCGCAACTGGAAGGAAAACATGAAACGAACTACCTTTATCTGGTACAGATTCTGCAAATAAGACTCCCTGATGATTCATGACAATTCTTCGGCATAATGCCAAGCCAATACCAGATCCAGGATAAATATTTTGCGGGTGAAGGCGCTTGAAAATTTCAAAAATCTGATTTTCAAAACTTTTCTCGAAACCAATTCCGTTATCTTTAAAAATTATATGATGAAAATTAAACGGCTGGAGCGGGGTGTTTGTAAAATCGGAAACAAAATCGGAAGTTACAACTGATGAACTAATTGTAATTTCTGGTGCCAATTCAGGATTTGTAAACTTAAGGGAATTGCTAATCAAATTGTAAAATAGCTGATTCATCTGTAAACTTGAAGCTTGTACAACAGGCAATTCCTTAATCGTAATGGATGCATTTTTTTCCTTAATCATAAGTTCAAAATCAATCCATACGTTTTCAATTATAGAATTAAGATCTACTGGCTGATAGATTTTTTCAGGTTGAATTAGACGAGAAAAAGCTAGCAAGTCTCCTATAAGCTGCCTCATACGTTCTGCGGAAGTTCCGATTTTTTTAATTATTTCTGAAGAACTAAGTGATGAGCTTCCATTTTCCAGCATATCAGCAAAGAATCTAATCTTACGCAAAGGTTCCTGAAGATCATGACTCGCCACATAAGCAAACTGCGCAAGCTCTTCGTTAGAATGCTTAAGCGCATAATTAGACTCTTCCAGTTCTATATTTGATTGCTTTAATTTGTCGAGTACACTGGCCAATTCACTGGTTCTTAACCTTACCTCGTTTTCTAAAGCCAATTGCATTTCTCTCTGCAACGTAATATCTTTAGCTGTTCCGCTGATTACCAAAGGCACCTCTTCCTCATTGAAATAGGTCTGTCCAACAGAATGTATAATACGTTCCTGTCCTGTAATGCCATTAATAATTTTATATTCTGACTCATACTTTCCGCCTGTGTGTTTATTCTGTGCGGCCGCAAAAGCCTCAGTAACCCTCTTATGATCCGATTTTTTAATCACCGACCTTGCTTCATCGATATGCATCGTCGTATTTTTAAATCCAAAAATTTCAGCATGTCGGGCTGAGACGGTAGTCATTCCTGTAGTAATATCCGTAGACCATGTGCCCATTTCGGCAATTTCCACTGCTGCACGCAAGGCTTCTTCTGCCTGCTCTATTTTTTTAATGGATGTAATTTCTTTAGTAACATCAGAACTTACATAAAGAACTGCATAAACCTGATTGGAATCATCTAGCAATGGCGTGAGACTTATATTATGGTAAGTAGGCTGGTTGTCTCTAAAATGAATTCCAAGAATTCCGTCTTTATTAAAGCTTTTTCCTGTTTGATACACCTTCTCCACATCTTTAATCAATGCCTCTGAGTGTGTGCCTGCAAGTATATCTCCAATTGACAAACCTTCAATATTTATGCCCTTATTGACATTTGCTATAAAAGGGTGATTCGGGTTTTCAATTCGTAAATCTTCGCCCGCAAACAGACAGATTGAAACGGGAGCTGCCTCTATTACTGTTAACAGTTTTGCTTCGCTCTCTCTAAGTGCCATTTCTGTTTGTTTACTTTGGGTAATATCCGTTGCATGAACGATAAGTCCAATTACATCGCCTTGATTATTTTTATGGGGCGTGTACACGATACTAAGCCATCTGCCTGTTCCCATTCTGGAGGGAGCAAACATTTCATATTTTTCCTGTTCTCCGCCATAGGCTATATTTAAATGTGGAAGAACCTTGGAATAAGCTACTTCGCCAATAAATTCTTGAACAGTTTTACCGATTGCTTCGTGCTTTCCGACACCGAACCAATCCATAAAAACGGAATTATAGGAGCAGTATCGCATTTCCTTATCCAAATAAAAAATCATAGCCGGAACAGTATCTCTGAGCAATTCAAGATGTGCCTCACTATTTTCCTTCTCCTGCTGGGCTTTTACCTGATCTGTAACATCAATTGCAATATCCAGTATCGCATAGATATCTCCTTCTTTATTATAAATGGGAGTATATGATATATTGTAGTAATTATCATTTAAGACTCCATTCTGATTTATTTTTACAAGCGATGCCGGCGAAATAAACGGAACACCTGTCGTAAATATATCATCTAAAATTTTCAAATAGGCCTGCCCTTCCGTAATGAGTTCCGGCATTGCTTCCCTTAACGGAAGCCCTGCTATATTTGGGCCTTTACCCACAATATCAATAAAAGTCTGATTTGGATTTTCAATTATAAGATCACGGCCCACAAATAATCCTATGCCTGCGGGTGCAGCGGCTATAAGACTTTGCATTTTGGCCTCGCTCTGTTCCACTTCACGACGGCTTAAAACCTGATTTGTCACATCAGTAGCAATAACCAGCACTATATTAGGCTGGCTTTCGAGATTACGATGAAGCTGATACGTTAAATCTACATAAACATATTCAAGTTTGCCGTTGCGAAACAGTTCGACTTCAACTTCTTTAGCAATATAGCTTTCGCCCGAATTTATAACCTCTCTCAAAAGTCCGTCAAAACCTTGGCCTTTTAGCTCAGGAAGCGCGTTCATTAGCGGCTTTCCGAGTATCTCTTTCTTATCGCGCCCGACAAGTTCGCAATAAAAAGCGTTTGCACTTTGAAAGACAAGATTCTCATTAGCGGATAGAGTAGCAATTCCGACGGGAGACTGCTCAAAGATGGATGCCAGCTGATTATGGTTTTCAGCTATCTGATATTGCGCTTTAACGCTGATCGTGACATCTGAGCACGTATGAAGAACAGCATAGACAGCATTATTTTCATCAAAAAGCGGTGTTAGAGCATAATCAAAATAGTGCTTTTTGCCTGTTTTTTTATTTACAATTAAAGCTCCAGCGGCTTTGTAAAACGAACCTGAAGTGTAAACCTCCATCAAACGTTTAAAAAAATCATTATTTGTAATATCAGAAAGAACATCAGTTATTTTCTTTCCTATTATAGCCTCGCTTTTTTTCCAGTATCCTAACATTACATCATTTGCGAGATCGATATAAAATTCCCTGCCCCGAAATAAAGCTGTTCCAACTGGCGCTTTGGCTACAAGACTTTTAAAACGATTTTCACTGATAGCCAGCTTTTTTTCTCTTTCCTTCTGTTCTGTAATATCAATAGCAATAGCTGTTATGTATTTTTTTCCTTGAGAATCAACCACAAGAGAGACGCTGTTATTTACCCAAATTTCCTTTCCGTTTTTACACACATATCGTTTCGTCATTAGGAAATCCTTCCCATTGGCGATACAGTCATGAATTAAAATCTTATTCTGCTCCAAATCATCAGGATGAGTAAGCTCTCCTAAATTCATTTTTAAAATCTCTTCACGGCTATAGCCAAGCATCTGACAGTAACGCTCATTTACTTCAACAATTCGGCCCTCTATGTTGGCCTGCGCAATTCCAGCATTAGACTGCATTAGTACACTATTAAGCTGTGACCTTGCATTGTTGGATTTTACAAGTGCTGGTATCGCGGCAGAATTCTCAATACACGTTACAAAAAATCCTTGGGTTATCCCCATTTTATCAGAGACAGCACTGTAACTTAGCGTTAAATAAACATGCTTTGCTATTGCATTAATATCCAGAGTTGCTGAAATATTATCTTCGTATTTTAATCTTTCTTCAACCGCCATACGCTCCAATGTCGAAGCAATTTTTTTCCATTCGCCTTGGAGAACCGTATTTACAGAACGTCCTAAAAAATTGGAATCAATAGCTGTTTTTTTAAAAAACGGACGAAAGGAATCATTGTAAAAGAAATAATGCCCATCACCCCATACTAAAAAAGAAGGAACGGCAGAGCCCAAAAGAATACTTAATGAGGAGCATAGGTTTTCACTCCAGAATTCAATAGGTCCCAGCGTGGTGTCCTGCCAATGGAAATCATTAATAAGTCTACCCAAATCACCACCCGTTTTTAAAAATGTATACTTATAATCTGTACAATCCAATGACTCCACCTTGCTCCTGTTTATTAAATTCATGGAAAGATACTGTTTATTTAATCAGTAGCCTAATTGTGAAAATTAAAAGCTAAAATTGCGTGGAATTTCACAGCAGAATAGTAAGACAAAGATGCATAAAGTTGGTTCGTATTAGGGACAAGCTGCTTGGTTAGCCTATTAAATAATAATTTGAATTAAATGAAAATGGCTATTTTTGATTGTGAATAATTTCTAATAACATAATATACAAGCCTCTAGCGCGAAAAGTTAGCGGTAATAAATAAAAAACTTGATACAAAGACAAAATGAATTTTCAAACCATCATACCTGACAGATCTATTTCCCTTTTTGTAAAAAATATCTTGGTATTTGAAAGTGAAGGGAAAGACCTGACAACGAGTTTGCCATTTTTTGCTGATGGTTTTCCTGGTTTGATGTTCCATCAATCCGAAAATGGATTGACAGTGAAACCTCACGATAAAAAAATGCCAGAAATTTTCCTTTACGGACAGACTCTTAGTCCGATTGTGTTAGAAATTTCAGGATCGTACTTTATCCTCATTTTTCAGCTGTATCCATTTGTACTTCAAACATTCTTTAATATTCTTCCGCAAAGCATAAACGATAATTGCTATTATTTGGATGATACAAACGAAAGAATTACGGCACTTAATCTGCAATTGATTTCGTGCCAAACTTTAAATGAAAAAATTGATGCCATCTCCAATCTGCTTTTACATTATTTTGAAACCAAAAAACAAAATCTGGATCTGGAAATACGCCAAGCAATTGCAGAAATTATAGCTTCAAAAGGACAAGAACCTATTCGTGCTATTGCCGAAAAACAAAAGATTAATCCGCGGACTTTTGAACGACGATTTTTAAAAGAAACTGGACTTTCGCCTAAACAGTTCGCAAAAATTATGCAGTTTCAAGCTTCACTGGAACAATTATCTATAAAGAATTATTCAAAGCTGACGGACATAGTTTACGAAAATGGCTTTGCCGACCAATCGCATTTCATAAAGGTTTTTAAAGCATTTACAGGCAAAACACCAAAAAAATTTACCCAATAGCGGCATTGTCGTTTTTATTCTATTTTCAAAAAAGTACCTGTCGCACCTTTGTATCATTAATTTTAAAAATGATATAAAATGAAACTCATAATTTTTGGAGCTACAGGGACAATAGGTCAAGAACTCGTAAAACAAGCGATAGAAAAAGGCTGCCAAGTTACAGCATTTGTTCGCAATCCTGAAAAAATGCAACATGCAGGCAACACAAATTTACTACTTTACAAAGGAGATGTATTGAATGCTGCCGAAGTAGAAAATGCAATAAAAGATCAAGATGCGGTCTTGTGCGCTTTGGGTGATGGAAGAACAGGAACAATAAGAGCTGCAGGCACCAAAATCATCATTGAAGCAATGAAAAAGACCGGCAAAAAAAGATTGATCTGCCAAACTACATTAGGAATGGGCGAAAGCTACGGAAACCTAAATTTTATTTGGAAGCACATCATGTTTGGAATGCTGCTCAAAAAAGCTTTTCGCGATCATAAATTACAGGAACACTATATTTTAAACAGCAATCTGGACTACTGCATTGTAAGGCCAAGTGCTTTTACAGACGGAGAAATTACCAATCAATTTAAAATTGGCTTTGATGGAAATTTTAAAGATCTCAATTTGAAAATTTCTCGGGCAGACGTTGCGAATTTTATGCTGGAGCAAGTTTCAACAGAAAAGTATTTAAAAAAAGTGGTTAGCATTTCTAATTAATTAAGATGAAATTGGCCGACATCACACTTTTTACTGCGACAGCTTTTACTGGTTTAATGGCTGGATTTTTCTTTTCGTACTCTGTTTCTGTGACTTTAGGATTGGGGAAATTGGAGGATAGAGAATTTCTTGCGGCAATGCAGCACATCAACAAAGAAATCCAAAATCCAATGTTTTTCACTTGCTTTTTTGGTGCTTTACTAATGCTTTTTATCGCCTGTTTTGCATGTTACAATCAAAAGTCATTTCTATTTTTGATTATTGCAGCGCTGCTGTATTTCTTTGGTGTTTTTCTGGTAACGATTTTTGCAAATGTCCCGTTGAACAACAATTTAGAAGTTTTCGATATTCCTAGTTCAACAGCTATAACCGCAAAGCAAATGCGAAATTCGTTTGAAAAACGTTGGAATTTTTGGAACAGCATGAGAACAGTTTCGTCCCTATTAAGTTTACTAATTGTAATTTTAATCTGCATTCGAAAAAACAAGTAACTAAATTACCACTAACATTTGGCACAATGGCAGTTTTAGCAGTAGATTTCAATAATAGCTTATTGAATTTTAACGCAAAAACTGCACATTTGTGTCTTTTATTTACCAATGCAAAAGTTAGCAAAAATATTCCCAAGCAATTCGTCGTTTGAGACCTGACCTGTGATCAGCCCGAATTGATATAAAGCTTCGCGAATATCTAGCGCCATCAAATCACTTGAAAGACCAGATTCTAGACCAAATTTTACTTTCTGTATTTCATCAAGTGCTTTAAGCAACGAATCGTAATGTCTTGTATTGGTTACAATTGTTTCGTTATTACGAAGTGCCCCCGTATTTACAAAAGATAGCAATTCGTTTTTTAAATCCTCGACTCCTATTTTTTCTTTCGCAGAAATCAATAAAAGTTTTGCATTTAAATTTTCTAACTGATTGGTAATATTAGCCACTTCATCAGCAGATAAAATATCTTTTTTATTCACCACAATAAGGAGCGGTTTTAGCGGATATTTATTCTTAATCTGCTCAATTTCATTTACAAATTCAGAACTAGAAGTTTGGAATTTCAATCCGTCGAATAGGTAAATTACCACTTGAGCCTGATCGATTTTTTCGAAAGTTTTTTTGATTCCGATGCTTTCTACAACATCTTTTGTATCACGAATTCCTGCCGTATCAATAAATCTAAATCCAATACCACCAATTACCAATTCGTCTTCAATCGTATCACGAGTTGTTCCGGCAATGTCAGAAACGATTGCTCTTTCTTCATTCAATAAAGCATTCAATAAAGTCGATTTTCCAACATTCGGTTCACCCACAATAGCAACTGGAATTCCGTTTTTAATTACGTTTCCAACTGCAAACGAATCAATTAAACGTTTTAAAACAAATTCAATTCTATTTAATAATTCATGAAATTGCGTTCTATCAGCAAATTCTACATCTTCTTCTGCAAAATCTAATTCCAATTCGATTAACGAAGCAAAATTTAGCAATTCTTCACGAAGCTTTGCAATTTCATTACTGAATCCGCCGCGCATTTGCTGCATCGCAATTTGATGAGAAGCTTCATTATCAGACGAGATCAAATCGGCAACTGCTTCTGCTTGAGACAAATCTAATTTTCCGTTTAAGAAAGCTCTTAACGTAAATTCACCAGCATCTGCCATTCTACAGCCATTTCGAAGCAATAATTGAATAATCTGCTGCTGAATATAAGTTGATCCGTGGCACGAAATTTCAATAGTATCTTCGCCCGTATAAGAGTTCGGACCTTTAAATACCGAAACCAGAACTTCATCCAACGTTTTACTTCCGTCAACAATATGTCCTAAATGCAGTGTATGCGTTTTCTGTTTCGTTAAATCTTTATTTTTAATAGATTTAAAAACCGAATTGCCAATGGTAATGGCCTCGGCTCCAGAAATACGAATTATGGCGATAGCTCCAGCTCCCGAAGGCGTAGCCAAAGCAACTATAGAATCTTGATTTATCATGCTGCAAAGGTATAAAAAAAGGCTCAATTTATCTTCTACACCAGCTTCTCCTCCATTCCATTGCAAAATCTTCAAAATTAATTAAGTTTAACAAATCATTAAGTGTTAAAATACTGATAATTATCAGGTTGTTTTCTTCGCAGAATGAGTAAATTTGAGAGACAAACCTTAATTCTAAATACGATGAAAAAGATATTATTCCCAACCGATTTCTCCGATGCAGCCACCAATGCATTTGTCCATGCTTTAGAATTTGCTAAAGTGGTAAACGCCGAATTGATCTTGCTTCATACTTTTGAGATTCCGGTTTACGACAGCCAATTCTTCCCAGAGAATTATGCTTCTATATACAGTTCAATTGAGTTAGCAAAATTTGAAATGTTTAAGGACGAAATCCCGAAACTTCGTGAAATTGCGGCCGCACGCAACTTAGAAGAGATCGTGATCAAACACCGCTTAATGGATGGCGATCTTATTTACAACCTTAAAAATGCGGTCCAGGAAGACAGTATCGATTTTGTTATTATGGGTACAAACAGCGTTTCTGACTGGACGAAGTTCTTTACAGGCTCTCATACCGAATCTGTGATTTCTGGAGTTGAAGTTCCCGTACTGTGCGTTCCTATGGATGCTAAATACAAAAAGGTAAAAACGATTGGTTTTACGACACGCTACCGCGAAAAAGATAAAAAAGAACTGAAAAAAATCCTGAAAATCGCAAAAAAAACCGATGCAAAGGTGAAGAGCCTTTATGTAAAAACATCTAATTCTGATGTGACAGAGGAAATCAGAAAAGAATTCGAAAGTGAATTTGCAACAGAAAATGTCGAGTTTTTAGTTTTGCCTAGTGATGATGTGAAAGAAACTATATTAGATTTTGTACTTTACAAAGACATTGATATTTTAACCACAATTACACACAAACGTTCTTTCTTTGAAAGTCTTTTCGATTCCAGTTTTACTAAAAAAATATCAAAAGAGGTTCCGATTCCGATTTTGGTTATGCACGAAGATTAGCCTTAATACATGATGATTTTGTAACTTAAAAACTATATTTGTATTTCAAGCAAATATTAAAATGAAAGCATATACAGACAACGTTACAAAGTACTCAGAACACTATAATAAAGCCAGCAAAAAATATAACAGCATAAGCCTTTTCAGGTTATTAAGTATTTTTCTTCTTTTGTTTTTTATGTTTTATTACATCAAAACAAACGAAATACTTTACATCACTTTAGCTGTTTTATCTTTTGCTGGTTTTATTTTTTTAATGAAAATACATTCGAAAATTTCATCACAAAGATTGCTTGCAGAAACGCTTTTAAAAATCAATCAAAATGAAATTGCTTTCTTAAAAAGGGAAAAAACTCCCTTTGAAAATGGAGCGGAATTTATCGATTTTCATCATCCGTATGCGTACGATTTGGATATTTTTGGAGAACATTCTTTATTTCAAAACTTAAATAGAACTGCTTCTTTTATCGGAAAAAAAACACTTGCAGCACTATTACTTCATACGCTTCCTGAAACTGAAATCTTAGAAAATCAAGAAGCCATTAACGAATTAAAAAGTAAAATCAATTGGCGACAAGAATTTCAAGCGCTTGCTATCATTAGCGGAGATTCTAAAAGCTCGTATGAAGCCATAAACTATTGGACTTCTTTTAAAAACAATTCATTACCTAAAGTTTTAGTTGCATTATCATTTATACTGCCGATAACTTTTTTCGGGGTTCTAGCAGCTTACCTTATTACTTCAAAAACCATTCTACTTTCTTATTTAACGTATATTTTCATTGCCAATTTAATTGTTTTAGGAAGGTCTACGAAGAGAATTCAATCAGAAATAGCAAAAGCGGATAACGTTGATAAAATCATAAAACAGTACAGTTTATTGATTGAAAAAATTGAAAACGAATCTTTCCAGTCGAAAAAACTGATTCGTTTACAGGAACAGCTTAATTTTAAAAACGCCAAAGCAAGTCAGCATTTAAAACAGCTTTCTGAGTTGTTTTCAAGAATGGATACGATAAGTAATTTTGTAACGGCTATTTTGTTCAACGGAACGTTTTTATTCAATCTACATGTTTTAAGGGCGCTTTTAAAATGGAAAGAAAATTATGCGTCGGAAATGAATCATTGGATTTCGATTATTGGCGAAATTGAAACGCTAAACAGTCTTGCAAATTTAGCCTACAACAATGAAGATTTTGTTTTCCCTGAAATTAATTCGGATTATAAAATTGAGTTCAAAAACCTAAGCCACCCGTTGCTTAATCCTGCAACAAGAATTGGAAATGACACTCAATTTTATCCTCAATCTTTTGTGATTTTGACAGGTTCTAATATGTCGGGCAAAAGTACGTTTTTGAGAAGTTTAGGTATCAACATGGTACTTGGCGGAATTGGTTCAGTTGTTTGTGCATCAGAAGCTAAGATTCATTCACTTCCAGTATTAGTTTCAATGCGATTATCAGATTCTTTATCCGATTCTGAATCTTACTTTTTTGCTGAAATTAAACGTTTAAAACAGATCATGGATGCGCTTGATAATCAGCCTGCTTTTGTTTTATTAGATGAGATTTTAAGAGGTACAAATTCCGATGATAAACGAAACGGAACAATTGAGGTCGTAAAGAAAATAATTTCTAAAAAAGCTATCGGCGCAATCGCCACGCATGACATCGAAGTTTGCCTCACAACGAATGAATATCCTGAAATTTTAACCAATCAATGTTTCGAAGTCGAGATTCAAAACAATAATTTAAATTTCGATTACAAACTCCGAAACGGAATCTGCAAAAACAAAAGTGCTACGTTTTTAATGCAGAAAATGAACGTTATTTAGTTGTTTTTGGTTGATGGTTTTTGGTTGATGGTTTTTGGTTGGTTGATTGTGAAATGTGAAATGTGAAAAAGCTTTGTCAAAGTTTTAAACTTTTACAAAGCTAGACATATTGTTTTTCATGTTTTAAAAAAATATCCGCAGAAACCAAATACAACGGCCACCAACCACCAACCATCAACCATCAACCAATAAAATCAATTCTCTTCATACATTTCCATCCACAAACGAGTTTCTTCCAAATCTAATTCTTTTTCGATTTTACGGAAGATTTCTTCGTTTACGGAGCCTAATTTATGCATCGATTCTAATTTTGCTCGTTCTACATTCAGCAAGTCAATTTGAATTTTAGTAAAATCATTAAATATTTCGCCTCCAAGAAGTTTTCCATTTCCGAAGAAATTTGCGGGAAGTTCGGTTTTTTGAAGACGGTTGAATTTCACTTCGTATTTACTTTTAATATTATGAAGCAATTCATCATTCAATAATGAAAAATTATCTTCAATGTGCGCAATAGTTTCTGAAACAATAACATTTCTGACATTATATTCTTCGGCAAGTATTGAATAACGCTCGATTTTCAGCTTTTTAATAAGCCAAGGAAGTGTCAAACCTTGTATCACTAAAGTGGAAAGAATAACACAGAAAACTAGATAGATAATCAAATTTCGAAGAGGGAATCCTTCTGTTTTATTCAACATTAGCGGAAGCGCCAAAGCTGCGGCCATAGAAACCACACCACGCATTCCAGACCAGCCAAAAATGATCATATTCCGATAATCAAACTGTTCTTTTTCTCGAATCTTTTTACTAAGTATTCTCGGCAGCATTGTAGCAGGAACAACCCATAAAAAGCGAACTAAGATTACCACAACGCTAATAACAGCTCCCCAGATAAATAACGAACTTCCAGAATAATTACTGATTCCATCGATAATTTGTCTCAATTGGAGTCCGATTAAAATAAAAATCAAGCCGTTAAGAATATTGTTTAAAACATCCCAAATCGTATTGGTCATAATTCGGCTTTCGTGAGAAAAAATGGTTCCCGATCTCGCTGCCAAAAAAAGACCTGTTGTTACAACGGCCAAAACTCCCGAACCTTCAAAATGCTCGGCCAATAGATAAGATGCGAACGGCGTTAATAAAGTAAATGTTACTTCGATAATGTCATCGCAAACGAATCTTTTGTGAATATAATACATGATATAACCAACAGCCAAACCTATCGCAATACCTAAAACCGACATCAAAACAAAATTTAATCCTGCCTGCCACAAAACAAAATTCCCAGCTGTAATCGCCGTAAGCGCGTATTTGTAAGCTACAAGACCACTGGCATCGTTCACCAAACTTTCTCCCTCCAGAATAGCAATTAATCGCGGATTAAGTCCTAAACCTTTTGTAATGGCTGTTGCCGAAACCGCATCGGGAGGCGAAACAATTGCACCAAGCAAAAAGGCTAACGGCCAAGACATATCATCTATTAACCAATGCGCGAAAACAGCCACTAAACCAGTTGTAAAAAACACCAATCCAACAGCAGCAAAAGTTATCGGACGAATAGATTGTTTAAAATCAGACCAACTCGTATGCCACGCAGCATGGTACAAAAGTGGTGGCAGAAATATAATAAATACAATTTCCGGGCTCAAGGCAATCACAGGAAGTCCTGGCACAACACTAATGACAACACCACATAGAACCAAAACAATTGGAATCGGGAAATTATATCTTTTACTAACAAGGCTAAGGAAAGCAACGCCAAAAAGCAGCATTATAATAACGGTAATATTCTCCATTTGAGGTGGTATTTTAAAGATTTTGGATTATAGAATTTGGGTACTAAATTAAGATTTTATGACAACTTAAACTCGCTGGTTGAAATTATTTTTAACACATAGAAGCATAGCTTTTACAAACCTTAAAAGGCATTTCACTAATTTTAATACACAAAGCTATATATTACTTTTAAAAATAAATCCTGCAATTGTGAAACGGCTACCAAAATAAAATTGTGGCTTCTTATATAAGATTTCTGAGGAAAATTTGAGTCGGTTGAAGTCTAAAGTTTAGATAAAATACTCTTTATTTGCATGAAAATTTAATCTAAAGTTTATAACCTTCTTCAAGAAAATATGGATAGAAAAAACGGAATTGATTTCTTCAGACTCATTGGAGCACTGGCGGTAATGTGTATTCATGCTTCGTATGGAAACTTAAATATGGAATATGTTATTAATTTAAAACTGTTTTCACGTTGGGCTGTTCCATTTTTTTTCCTCACATCTGGCTTTTTTTTAGGTTCAAAAATTGAAGAAAACGCTCTTGATTTTAAACGAATACAAAAAAATGTAAGCTTATTAATTTCTATCATATTGGTTTCTTCTGTAATTTACCTTCCAATATGCTTTAAAACTAAAAGCATGCCTAAAAACATTGCTTACTTGTTGGTCGGCATTCAGCCTCACCTTTGGTTTGTAGGGTCTTTATTAATTGGTTATATCACAATTTGGTACTTATACTTCATTAAAAAAAATAAAATAATTCCTTACGTTTCCATATGCATTTTACTTGCAGCATTGCTTACTGATTCTTATGACCAATTCCTTCATAAAAATTTAGGCTTTTTTTCAGTTAGATTTCTCTTATCTATTCCCTTTATGTACATCGGAATTATTGCTTCGAAAAAAGATAATTATCAAGTAAACAATAAACTATTAATTGCGCTAGTTTTAATTGGTTTTTCTATCCAATATTTAGAAACAGAACTATTTTTAAAACTTTTTAATTACCCAAAAATCAAACACCAATTTTTAATTGGAACAATCCTTACTTCTATTCCCTTATTTATTTTTTCTTCTAAAATTAATCTGCCAGAAAATAAATTTTCAGAATGGGGAAGAAAGTATTCACTTTTTATCTATTTATATCATCCGGCAATCTATTTCTTAATATCACAAAATCTTAATAAAGTAATTCCTCTCTATTCTGATTATATCATGATGTTTTCTCCAATTATCGGTTTTATCATCCTGATAGCTCTTGCAATATTTTTAGAAAAATATTTACCTAAACTTTCTAACATCCTAAATGGAAATTTATAAACCATAGATTTTTTTATACTATAAAAAAGCCGAATCCTAATAAGATTCGGCTAATTAATTTTTATGATTCGCAGCTGCTGCAAGAAACAAGACTCGTTACTAATTCTTTAGAAACACTTTGACTTCTTTGGTAGTACAAACTTTTCACTCCTTGCTGCCAAGCTTCGATCATTAGGCGGTTTACATCTTTAATTGCCAATTCTGCTGGAATATTAAGATTTAAACTTTGTCCTTGATCTACAAATTTCTGACGAATTCCAGCTTGCTGTACAATTTCTAACTGACTGATTTCTTTAAACGTTTTGAAAACATCTTTTTCCTGCTGAGTCAATTGTTCCATGTGCTGAACACTTCCTCCGTTTAGCATGATTCCTCTCCACACTTCTTCGTTATCTAAACCTTTTTCTTCCAATAATTTTTTAAGGTATTTGTTTTTACGCATAAAATTACCTTTGCTCAATCCAGCTTTGTAATAATTACTGCTGAAAGGCTCAATTCCAGGAGAAGTTTGTCCTAAAATTGCAGAAGAAGATGTTGTTGGAGCGATTGCCATTGTAGTAGTGTTACGTCTTCCGTAACCTTTTAACAATTCTGGTTCGCCGTAAATTCTAGCTAATTCCTGACTTGCTTTATCCGCTTTATCACTAATATGTTTGAAGATCTCTGTTGTTTTCATTTTAGCTTCCATTCCTTCAAACGGAATCATATTTTTTTGCAGGTACGAATGCCATCCCAAAACTCCTAAACCTAACGCACGGTGTCTTTTAGCAAATTTATTCGCAGCAGCAAGATAATAGTTCCCTTCTGTTTTTTCGATGAATTCTTGTAAAACAGCATCTAGGAAAAAGATTGCCAATTTTACCGCTTCCGTATCTTTCCACTCTTCATACAATTCTAAGTTCATAGAAGAAAGGCAGCAGATAAATGATTCATCATGAGTTGATGGCAACATAATCTCACTGCACAAATTACTTGCATTGATTCTTAGATTCTGATCTTTATAAACTTGCGGTTTATTTTTGTTTACGTTGTCACTAAAGAAAATATAAGGCAAACCTTTTTGCTGACGGCTTTCCAATACTTTTGCCCAAATTTGTCTTTTTTCTGCATCACCATCAATCATTTCTTGCATCCAATAATCTGGCACACAGATTCCGGTAAACAAATTCTGAATTGGGTTTCCGATACTTTTAATTTTCAAAAACTCTTCGATATCTGGATGATCCACATCTAGATAAGCGGCAAACGCACCACGACGCACTCCACCTTGAGAAATAGTGTCCATTGCCGTATCAAAAAGCTTCATGAAACTTACCGCACCACTACTCTTTCCGTTGTCTGTAACAGCACTTCCGCGTTCGCGTAATTCACCAAAATAACCAGAAGTTCCACCACCAATTTTAGTTTGCATAATTACCTCTCCAAGTTTATGTGTAATGCCTTCAATTTTATCTGGAACGTGCACATTAAAACAAGAAATTGGTAAACCTCTTTCTGTTCCCATATTGGCCCAAACTGGCGAACTGATACTCATCCAGCCTCTTTCGATCATTTCCATGAAAGACTCTTTCAATTCTGGTTTGTACAACCTTTTAGCTGCCGCAGTACAAATTCTATCGATTGCTCCTTCTACCGTTTCTCCTTTTAAAAGATATCCGCGGTTTAAAATCTGTTCGCTTTCAGAATTTTTCCACCACATTTTACTGTCGTTTTGTGGCTCAAAATTATTTGCTGGGTTTGTGTCTATCGTATTCATATGTATTTTGGACTTGTATTAGAAAAGATCGTTTGCTGTGATACTCTTATCGTGTTTTGTATATTCTACCGGGCGTTTCGCAAAGAAATCGTCCAGACTGTTTGCAAAAACTTCTTCTTCAAACCAAGTCATTTTTGAATACTCTTCTGGAGAAACATTAAAAATCGTTTCGATATTGATTTGTTTCAAACTTTCATCAATTCTAAACTTCATGAAGTTTACCAGATCTTCTTTATTGATTGTTTCAATCGCTCCGTTTTCAAAAATCCAATCTAAAATATCAGCTTCAACTGTAATTGATTCTCTAACCGTTTCTCTAATTAACTCTAAAGTTTCAGCATCAAAATATTCTGGGAATTCTTCACGAATTTTATTGATGATATAGATTCCGCCATTTGCGTGAATCTGCTCATCAATTGAAGTCCAAGCAATAATATTGCTCACATTCTTCATGTATCCTTTGAATCTTGTGAATGACAATAAAATGGCGAACTGGCTGAAAAGAGAAACATTTTCAATCAAAATGCTGAACAAAATCAGCGAAACCATGTATTTTCTGTTGTCTTGAGATTTTGTGTCTTTCAAAACATTCGAAAGATAATCTACACGTCTGCGGATTACCGGTACATCCAAAAGTCTTTCAAATTCATCATTATATCCTAAAACTTCCAACAAACGAGAATACGCTTCTGAGTGTCTAAATTCACATTCTGCGAAAGTAGTTCCTAGTCCATTGAATTCTGGTTTTGGAAAATGCTCATATATATTACCCCAAAAACTTTTCACAGCCACCTCAATCTGTGCAATTGCCAGCAAACTATTTTTGATTGCAGTTTTTTCTGCCAAATCTAAATGCGCATGAAAGTCTTGCGTATCGGCAGTAAAATCTACTTCAGTGTGTACCCAATAAGCTTTATTTATAGCTTCGGTAAATTGCAGAACCTCAGGATATTCAAAAGGTTTATAATTGATTCTTCTATCAAAAATTGACATATATATAGAGTTTTAAGTGACTATTTTGAAATAGAAATCAGAGCGCTTATTTGGGGAGGTATTAGCGTGATTTCTATAAACACAAATTTAATCCACAGTTCTTCTTTTGTCCAGTTTTTGATGTTAAAAATCCGTTCAATTATCAACAGTTTTCAAACTCAAAAAAATCACAGTTTTATAAATTTTATCAACATGGAAATAACGATCTGTAATTAACAATGGACTAGCAGTTTCCCTAAAATTAATATCAAGTTATCAACATGAAAAAATATGCTTTTTGAGTTCTGAAATGAAAACAGTTATCAACATTCAATTTGATGAAAGAGAAATTTTAAAGCGAATTTCCAAGTAAAAAAAAGCTAATTATTTTTAATAATTCTAAATTGTTTTTTACTCACTAAAAAACATAACCATCTTTATTTCAGTATTTTAAATTTAAAAAAAAATACAAAAGTGAAATATCTTAGTGAAATACAAGCGAAATATTGCTTCAACTTTTAGCTTTTAATCCTATAAATCTGAAAACATCTTTGCTTTTTCAAAAAAGAGATCGAATTAAAACAAAATTAAAATTTACTTAAGAGATCCTTAATTTTAATTAAAAAAACTTCAAAATCCCTTTTTAAAGCAAATTATTCTTGGTTTCAGAATATTAATTTTTACATTTGCTTTTATTTTTATTTATTCTAAATAGAGTAAACTATTCCCAAAATTAAATTAAATCTTGTACAATTCAACAACCATAAATTATCTAAATATGAAAAAGAATCTTTTTGTTTCTTTTGCATTTGCTGCGACTTTATTTGTAAATGCTCAGCAAAAAAACGCATTGCTAGATGCTGCTTTCTGGAAAACTTCTCCAACTATCGAAACGGTTCAAGCAGAAATCTCAAAAGGAAATAATCCCGCTGAAGCTAATGCCAATGCTTTTGACGTTACCACTTTAGCGATTAATAATGACGCTCCTTTTGCAACAATCAAATTTTTAGTGGAACAACCTGGAAATTCAGTCACAAAATTAACTCACGATAATCGTATCTATCTGCACTGGGCTGCTTATAGAGGAAATACGGAATTAGTACAATATTTAATTGCGAAAGGTTCTGATGTAAATTTTGAAGACAGCCACGGAACTGCTCCTGCTGATTTCGCTGCTTCAAGCGGGCAGTCAGATTCTGCGATGTACGACGCTTTTTTTAAAGCTGGACTTAATCCGACGAAAAAATATGCTAATGGCGCCAACCTTTTGCTTTTGGCCATTGCTTCTGATAAAGATTTAAAAGCGGCTGACTATTTTGCTACTAAAGGAATGTCTTTAAAAGATGTAGATAATGATGGAAACACTGCTTTTACTTATGCAGCTAGATCTGGAAATATTGCTCTTTTGAAAAAGCTTTTAGAAAAAGGAATTAAACCAACTGATAACGCACTTTTATTTGCTGCTCAAGGAAGCCGTAGGGGAACGAACACTTTAGAAACGTATAAATATTTGGTCGAAGAAGTGAAAATTAAAGCGACTGCTCAAAACAAAGTGGGACAAAATGCTTTGCACTTTTTGGCTAATAAACCAAATCAGACTGAAATTACTAAATATTTCTTAGGAAAAGGTGTTGATGCAAACAAAGCTGATAAAGAAGGAAATACACCAATTATGGTTGCGGCTGGAGCTAGAGAAATGGCTGTTTTAGAATTGTTTCTTCCTTCGGTTAAAAACATAAATACTCAAAATTTAAAAGGAGAATCTGCTTTGACTTTCGCCGTTAGAAACGGATCGCCAGAAGCTGTAAATTTACTTTTAACTAAAGGTGCTGATGTAAATGTAAAAGACAAAGACGGAAATAATTTAGGTGTTTATTTAGTACAATCGTACCGTCCAGCGGGAAGAGAAAAAGCAGCAACAGATGCTTTTGATGTTAAAACAAAATCCCTTCAAGAGAAAGGATTAAACCTTGCAACTCCTCAAAAAGATGGAAACACTTTGTATCATTTAGCGATTACTAAAAATGACGTGGCTCTTCTTAAAAAAATTACGGATTTAAAAGTAGACATCAACGCAAAAAACAAAGATGGTTTAACAGCTTTGCACAGAGCGGCAATGATTTCTAAAGATGATGCTGTTTTAAAATATTTAGTTTCTGCTGGAGCTAAAAAAGACATCAGCACAGAGTTTGACGAAACAGCTTACGCTTTGGCTAAAGAAAACGAACTTCTTACTAAAAACAACGTTTCTGTTGACTTTTTAAAATAAACAATTAATTAATAATCAATATTTGAAATTCCAAATTCCAAACTTTACATTTGGTCTTTGGGATTTCATATTACAAATCCACACAAACACATAATTTCAGATGAAATCAATATTAAAAATTGCTCTTACCAGCGCTTTTATCTTCTTAGTTTCTTTCCAATCTCAGGCACAATCAAGCAAATACAAGATTATGCTGCAAATGAATAACTATATGGGAGAAGGTGCTTACATCGTTGTTTCTTTAGTTAATTCGGCTGGTGAATACGAAAAAACGCTTTACGTAATGGGCGATGACAAAAAATGGTACAAGTCTTTAAAAGAATGGAATAAATTTCACACAGCTCAAAAATCAGATGATATTAGTGCTAAAACTGGTGCTTCTGTAACGGGCGGTGACCGCAGTGTAACGACTATCGAAATCGAAAATTCTAAAATAAATAAAGGTTACAAATTACGTTTTGAATCTGCTGTAGAAGATCAGAAATATTATGTAAGCGATCTTGAATTGCCGCTTACAACTGAAGGTCTTGCAGCAAAAACAGACGGTAAAGGTTACATTAAATACGTAAGATTAAGCAAAATATAATCCGATTACATTTCTAGAATACACTCAATGACTCTTTCTTTTTGGCGTTACGCACACTTGGCTTTGGCCTTATTTTCTTCACTTTTTTTGCTTTTGGCTTCGGTAACAGGAATCATTCTGGCGGTAGATGCGGTTCAGGAAAAAACACTTCCGTACAAAGCAGAAAATTTTAACAAAATAACTTTAGGCGAAACGTTGCCTATTTTAAAGAAAGAATATGCTGAAATTACAGAATTGAGTGTCGATTACAATCAGTTTGTAACACTCCAAGCCATTGACGCAGACGGAAATGACGTTAAAGCATACATTGATCCAAAAACTGGAAAAGCACTAGGAACTCCAGTAAAAAAATCTGAATTCATCAATTGGGTTACAAGTTTGCACCGTTCATTGTTTCTTCATGAAGCGGGGCGTTTTTTTGTAGGCGTAATTTCTTTTTGCTTGCTATTAATATCAATTTCAGGTTTCGTTCTCGTTTTAAAAAGACAGCGCGGCATCCGAAATTTCTTTTCTAAAATAATTAAAGAATACTTTGCACAATATTACCACGTGCTTTTAGGAAGATTGGCTTTAATTCCGATTTTAATTATTTCGCTTACAGGAACTTATTTGTCGCTAGAAAGATTCAACTTTTTTATAGGCGAAGAAAAAGCAAAACCTGTGAAAACGGAACTTTCGGCGAAAGCCAAAACGACTTCCATCTTTAAAACGACTTTATTATCTGATGTAAAGAAAATCGAATTTCCGTTCACTGATGATTCCGAAGAATATTATATCATCGAATTGAAAGACCGAGAAATTGAAGTAAATCAGGTAACAGGAGCTGTAATTTCTGAAAAGTTTTCGCCAATGACCACTCAATTTGCGGCATTAAGTCTAGATCTTCATACTGGAAGAATTAACGGAATCTGGGCGGTAATTTTAGCGATTGCTTGTATCAATATTCTATTCTTTATCTATTCTGGTTTTGCGATAACTTTAAAAAGACGATCCAGCCGAATTAAGAATAAATTTAAAGCTAACGAAAGTACATTTATTCTTTTGGTTGGTTCAGAAAATGGAAGTTCGTTCCGATTTGCCAATTCAATTCAGAAACAATTAATCAATCATGGGCAAAAAGTTTTTGTCAGCGAATTGAATAAATTTTCTGCTTATCCGAAAGCAGAACATATAATTGTTTTTACATCAACCCATGGTTTAGGAGACGCGCCTTCTAACGCAACGCAATTCAAAACTTTATTAGAAATACAAAATCAAGATCAGGATATCAATTTTTCTGTGGTTGGTTTTGGTTCTAAATCATATCCCGATTTTTGCCAGTTTGCTATTGAAATTGATCAGCTTTTAGGAAAACAAAAATGGGCAAATCGTTATTTAGATTTGCAGACTATAAATGATAAATCGGCTGTTGAGTTTGTAGAATGGGTAAAATTATGGAGCGAGAAGACGGGAATTCCACTAGCGACAACTCCATCTTTATACAATCATGTTCCAAAAGGTCTACAAAAATTAATGGTTTTGGATAAAACACCAATTTCTGAAACCGAACATACTTTTATTCTGACTTTAAGAGCCAATTCAAGAGCTAAATTTAGTTCGGGAGATTTATTGGCGATTTATCCTGCCAACGATTCTAGAGAACGCCTCTACTCGATCGGAAATCATTCTGGAAATATTCAGTTAGTTGTAAAATTGCATCCAAACGGACTGGGTTCTGGCTTTTTGAATGCCTTAGAACCAGGAAATGTCATCAAAGCTCAGATTGTAAAAAATCCTGCATTTCATCTTCCAAAGAAAGCGCCAAGAGTTGCTTTCATTTCAAACGGAACCGGAATTGCTCCTTTCTTAGGAATGATTGAACAAAACAAAGCCAAACAAGAACTGCATCTCTATAGCGGATTTAGAATGGAAACACCAACTTTAATGGCTTATAAAAAGTTTGCTGGAATCATGATTCAGAAAGAACATTTGGATAATTTTCATGTCGCTTTATCGCGTGAAGCCGAACATATTTATGTGATGGATTTGATTAAAAGAGATTCTTCTTTCTTTACGAATTTATTCAAAAAAGGCGGTGTTGTTATGATTTGCGGTTCACTTGCGATGCAAAAAGATGTCGAAGCTATTTTAAGTGAATTGTGCCTTTCAAAAGGATTAAAAACACTTGAAGAATATAAAGCCAACAAACAACTATTAGCGGATTGCTATTAATGGTTAATGGTTGATGGTTGATGGTTGATGGTTATTTAGATCTTACTTTTGATTTTTAATTTTTGATTGATAAATCCCAGAGGGATGACATATTTATAGCATTTTTATTGATTCCAATTTTAGAGCCCCAGCGGGGCGAAATCTAATTGTCGCTCCTCTGGAGCTTTTAAATTATTTTATGAATAGATTATTCTCATATAAGATTTTATTCCTTTTTGCAATTATTTGTTGTTTATCAATGCATTCGCAAGTACTACGAAAAAGAACGACTTTGCTTATGGGCGGACGTTTTGATATTAGCATTGTAGATAAAGATTCACTTTCGGCAGAACAAAATATTGATATTGTAATTGGCGAAATTACTCGAATTGAAAACTTAATTTCAGATTGGAAACCAGATTCCCAAGTTTCAGAAGTCAATCAGAATGCGGGTATAAAACCCATAAAAGTAGATCGTGAAGTTTTTGAATTAGCACAAAGGGCAGTCAAACTTTCTGAAATTACCAATGGCAGATTTGACGTTAGTTTTGCTGCAATGGACAGAATCTGGAAATTTGATGGTTCAATGACCGAAATGCCTTCGGTGGAAGCCATCAAAAAATCGGTGGAGAAAGTTGGGTATAAAAATATTATTTTAGATAGTACAGCATCGACTATATTCTTGAAATTAAAAGGAATGAAAATTGGTTTTGGCGCTTTAGGCGAAGGTTACGCAACCGATAAATGCCGTGCCATGATGATTGCAAAAGGTGTTCAAGCCGGAATTATAAACGGTTCTGGAGACATGAGCACTTGGGGAAAACAGCCGAATGGAAAAGATTGGAAAATCGGAATTACGAATCCATTTAAACCGGAGAAAATTTTGGCTGCGGTTCCGCTAAAGGAGGGTGCTGTCACTACTTCTGGCAGTTACGAAAAGTTTGTTGTTTTTAATGGAAAGCGCTATTCTCATATTATAAATCCCGCAACTGGTTATCCTGCAACTGGTTTGTGCAGTGTAACCGTTTTTGGTCCGAACGCACAAACCGCCAACGGATTAAGCACTTCGATGATGGTTTTAGGTCAGAAAGAAGGCTTGCTTTTACTTCAAAAATTTCCTGATTATAGTTGTGTCATGATTACTGATAAAGGGAAGATTGTTAAGTCTACGAACTTCTCCTCTAAATTGTGAGCTAATTGTAAATTGTCAATGGTAAATGGTAAATTGTACCTCCCTTTGTCTTCCTGAGCGAAGTCGAAGGATTTGCACAAAGTATTTTTTTTATCTCACAAAGCCGCTAAAACGCAAAGTTTTATTTTACTTGAAATTTTTATCATAAAGTTTGTCATCCTATGTTTGTAAAATAAAAGGGAAGTGTGTTTTTAAGTAAATTTATGTTGAAAAAATTTCAACAGAAGAAAGGGAAAGATAAAAACTTAGTCTTG
>Ga0209281_1000740_pt1 | contig 31828 bp, 45 predicted proteins | sample MedtruBG_FD_187514 | JGI IMG/M metagenome (GOLD analysis project Ga0209281, IMG submission 187514) | Root nodule microbial communities of legume samples collected from California, USA - Medicago truncatula BG (SPAdes) (version 2) | ecosystem: Host-associated > Plants > Roots > Nodule | place... | reverse complement strand
AGACTGTCTGCCTGCGCGTTCGGCGGTGAATTTATAGACCAGCCCGACCAGCATGGTCATCACCAGAAAACAGACAAACAGCAAAAGATAAAACTGCACAAACAGCTTTTTCATGAAATCACACCATAAATACAATGAGTTAGCTAAACTGATTTTACCTTCAGGGGCACTATGGGGGCAGTGTTGTATTCATCTATGCGCTTGTTGAGGAACGCAATCTGATCGCCGTCCAAAGCATGTATCCAGGCAGAGTAAACGGTATAAACCATCTGTGCATTTTCATGTCCCATTTGAGTTGCTATGAAAGCAGGGTTTGCCCCGGCTGACAATAACCAACATGCAAACGTATGGCGCGTTTGATAAGGGCGGCGGCGTCGGATGTTCGCTCTCCGAACGGCCACGTTCCAGATCGAGTTAATCGAGCTCACAGAATAATGTGCAATCTGCTTACCCCTCAGTGGCCGCGGCATAAAGACAAAATGCAAATTCTGTGTTTCGCTTCTTCCAAATTCTCGATGCTGGATGGTAATTGGCACTTTGGGGAAATGGCCCGTCAATTTAATTTGTGCCTTCAGTGCGTTAAGAGCTGGTTCGAGTAATTTAATGGTTCGCTGCCCGGCTTTTGTCTTTGGCGGTCCAAAAATGCCTTCCTGGGTAAGGTTTCTGCTGATGTACATCTCACCCTTGGACAGATTGATATCTTCCCATGCAAGTGCGCAGAGTTCACCTGGACGAATGCCCGTATAGACAGCCAGCTGCCAGAGATTTTTTTGTTTCTCAGGGGCTGCGTTGATCAGTTGCTGAAATTCATGTTTCAGTAAGGGATCTGGCTTTGTTTTGGTTCTTTGAAGCCGCTTTACGCCATCATGTGGCCTCTCTTTTATGAATTTATTATTGAAAGCAAATTCAAGGATTTGCTTTAGTACCGCAAGATAGTGATCAACGGTTCTTACTGCACGACCTTCTTTGTTACTTCTGCGATGGGTTTCATAGTTGGTTTCACCAAACAGTAACTCCTTACGCCAGGTGAGGATGTCGTTATTGGTTATTGTCGAAATGGCAGTGTCAGAACCTACAAGACGATTCAACATCTTGATTGCTGAGCCATAGCTACGCGCAGTATTTGGTGAGAGCTCGATTTTATGATTATCAAACCATGTGCTGGCCAGATCACCGAAATGAGTAATATATTGAACGGATTGAAATTTCTTGGCCGCTTTTGATTCAGGGAAAGCAGTTTTGTAGTCGAATGTCCCTAACTGAATCTCACTGACGATCCGGGCACGTAGGTTTCCAGCTTTCTTTATGTTCTGATTTGAAACGACCCAACCTTTTAGCGTCTCGCGGCACCGGGTACCGCGATATGAAAAAGTGATCCTTATTTTTCCATTATGGATTTCAACGCCAGTGGGGAATGACATTACGACTCCTGGACCAACTGATTAATGCGTGGGTAGTTGTACCAGATAAGTCCGCGCTGGGTTTCCTCACCAGTCATCGACATTCTTTTGAAATGAATCCCTTCGATCCATATGCCGCTACGCATGGCTTTGATTTGCCTTTCGCTTAATCCGGTTTGCTTTTTCAAGCCTTCCTCAACTACCCACTCGGATGTGAAAATTACCTGTGCCATAAATCACCTTAGGTAACCGGCACGAGTATAAATGTGCCGGCCTTGCGTCGTTGATATTTCGTTTTCAGCTTATCTGGCCGGGAAGGGCTCGAAGACGGCGCATGCCAGTCATTGCTGTGGCTACGTAGCTCTTCTGTCGGTTCACAACTTCGACCCAGACTTTCACGCCTTCTACCCTTACGGTGTACGTTTCTTTCATCTTGCTGCGCCCATAGTCGCCGTAACGCTCAGCATGTTTAGCCAGCGCGATATCACAGGCCCGACGTGCTAACGGGGATTGCTTGCTGCCTCGGTTAATCAGTCGCATAAATTCTCCTGAGTCGGGAGGGTTGCCCCTCCCGGACGCGTTAGCCCACGTATTCCGGTTTCATGTCTGCAAGGGTGATGCTGAACTGATCGTGCAACTCGTCGCCAAGATGACGTTTAGCCGATGCCAGCACTCGCTCAACTTCTCCGAACCGCTCAATCGCTTCGGAAGCATCTGACGGAGGTAAGGAATTGATAGCCGCTTCGACTTTGTTACGTGCATCCACAAGGTAGTAACGCTTCACTGCTTTGTTCTTTAGCTCGGTGAACAGGGCGGAACCCAGCGTGGCTTTTACGCTTTCGATATCAACTCGTAACGCTTTGGCACTATCAACGTCCTGTACAGCATCGATGCGGTCGCGGAAATCATCTGCTAGGGCGTCAATATTGACGGCTGATTCCCTAGCAGTCTGTGTAGTTGTTACGGTGTCACCAGAAATTTCCGTGAGGCTGACGCGCTGCGGCGGCGGGTTAATTTCCTTCTCTGTGAGTTGTTCAACCTCATCCTGGCTATAGACGCCGAGAATGACCTCAGGGCAGTAAAGGCGCGCCCAGTACTTTACGGCTAAGTATGCGATCTGCTGTTTGGGATTAGATACCCACAGTGGGGAGTTGCGAGTAACAATCCCTGACAGATAAATTGGTTCCCCCCAGGTAATTGTTTTCTCCCCACGCAGGATAGCGCCAACCTTAATTGACAAGCCGTCCTCAGCATCATCATTCCAAGCACGTATGCGCTCGGTGATCGTGTATTTACCGTTCTTCCCAGTTTTCTCTCGCGTCACTTCTTTGGTTTTGGTGCAGCGTTCCCATTCACCATCATAGTGATAATGAAAACGGCCATGGATGGCGCTGGAACTAGCTATTACTGCATTCACTAATTGCGCCTCATAGCCCAGCACGCCGCCAACCAGGTGAGTCTTTTGGGCAACAGCGTAAGGATTCATACCCCACTGCATCGCCTGCATTACAATTGCCATGCAATCGGCGGGCTTACCTGCCAGGTGAGCCGGAACAGTTACCGCTGACTGAGCCATTAATCCAGCAAACGCCTGCAATTGACCCAGCGCCTGGACGTTGAAAATGGAGTTGCTGGCCGAAATAGTATTAGGAGCCTGCTGCTCTGTGGTTACGATATTCATGCTTTCCATTGTCATTCCCCTTATGCCTGAGTACGCAGCGCTTCAAGGCGGCGCAGATCGAAGTCGTTTAGTTCATCGGTGTAATCGTCGGTGATTGGCGCTGGCCATTCGCCAGTGTCGAATCCGATAGCTATAGCGCGCATCGATTTGCGGTATTCGAGCATTCCCAGTTCCAGCAGTTCTGCGGATGCTTCGATGATGGCGATCCAGTGGTAGTTCTCGTCTTTGTTGACGAAAATCCAGAAGAACTGGTCCAGACCTGCGGTCTCGCAGTACATTGCGGCGCTCAAGTGGTAATCACGGTCGATGATTTCGCGGTGAAGTTTGGCGCGAAGTCCTTCCTGCTTAACGTTCCACATGCTGATGGTTTTCAGGTCAGCGCCAATACGCACGCCGTCTATGTCAATCTCGAGATCAGGGCGGACACGTACTTCCAGACCAGTTTCATCGTCAAAACCAAAGTAGCTGACTTCAACTGCACGGCTCGGGTGCTGGAGTAGCATGCCGGCGGTCGGGTGGGCCAGAAGGGCCGACTGAATGGCCAGCGCGGTCGCCAGTTGCTGGCGCGTCACCAGAATCTTATCGCCCGGGTTGTCGCGCCATGCATCCAGCAGTTCGTCGGCAAACACGGCATCCTGTTTCACGGATTTCACGGACTGCATCAGGTCAGCTTTGGTTCCAGACACTTTCAGCGGTGCCGGCTTCTGCGCTTCCTGTGCGACCATGTCAGGATTGACGATCGCCAGCTGCTCGAGCAAGGCATCGCGGCTGCCGCTGGTTTTCACCTGCGATGGCAGGGTGGAGTTATATTCTTTGATGCAGGCTTTCATCGCCGTGGCGGTTTGTTTCTGATCAGCTTCGATACGCTGAAATTCAGCTGGCAGCGCCATGTAGCTCTGCGCGGTTTCCTCCAGGCTTGCGCCCAGCGACACCTGCGGTGGCAGGATGCTGTTGTGCGCTTCCAGCAGGGCTTTAATTTCGTCAGCGCTCAGCAGTGTCGGCAGACTGGTGTTATAAGTGTCGATGAACTCGCGAAGTGTTGCAGTCGTGGTAAGGGCACTCTCCGGAATCAACGGTTCAACACTGAATTCTTCATCCAGATTTTCAGGCTGAAGAGCCAGTGCGTGCACAAGGTTGCCCATATCCAATACTTTGGAAGGTGCGCGAGGGATTGTTTTGGCTACGTGACGTGCGTTGAAATACATCAGACTGACTCGCGCATCTTTCACCTGCGTCGAGCTGATGCCATTCGCCGCGTGATAGACGTCATTTGGCAGTCCTTCATAGCGGCCCGGTTCGAAGTAAGCCGGATATTCTGGTTCGGCCTGTTTCGCTTCTGGCACGTTTTGTACCGGTTCTGGCGCGTTCTGATTTACAAAATCGCTGTTTTGGCTGACTAAATCATCTTTTTGGTTAACATCTGGCTTATTCTGGTTTGCGAGGCATGGCGCCGCGGCGGCAAGCACATCAGCCGGCGCTAGGATATTTGTTTGCGGATCAGCTGTAACAGCCCCTTCGACTGGTGGTACCGGATCATTAATTTCGACTTTCTCTGGCTGAGCCTTTTCCATCTGCTCTTTGCTGAAGTTCTCCTCTTTAACAGATGACCGGTCATCTTTTTCTGTTGGTTTTTCATTTATCAGACCATCGATGGAGAACACGCCGCTGCCGAGATTTTCAACTTGCGGTTGCTCTAACGTAACTTCAGTTTCGCTAATTGGAGCAGGTAGAGGTAACAACTCCACAGCAGCTTTAAACTCGGCCGTCATAGTCTGGTTAACGAATTCAAGATGAGTTGCTGGAGTGCGGTGGATGTTCTCTGGTGCGATGCGAATCAGGTTAAAAATTGCCGCGCGGTTTACCGCCAGAACGCCCGGCTGATTGCGCAAAATGGCGCTCCATGACTTCCATGGTTCTTCTTTTTTAGCCACGACTTCTTTGGCTCGACGATGGATGCTGCCAGGTATCTCAAGATGGTTGAAGTCCATCGGTAGCAGGGCGCAGGCAATTTCCAGATCCAGAGTGTCCAGTGTATGGTGCGCATCTTCACCGCGATCGGTGACATAACCGCTGTCGGCATTCGTACCGGAATCGGTGCGCTGAACATTGCTAATGCGATTGCCAGAGGCCCATTCGCGTACAAGAATGCCGCGGTCAATGTGGTCGGTTGCAAACCAGATGGTGAGGAAATGGATCAATGTTGCTAGTTCGGAACGCTTTTCCTGTGGAAATATGCTTTTAACGGCGTTTACCGCTTTCCAGATGGTGCATTCGTTCGCGGTTTTGAACCCATCTACGTTTTCAGCGGCAAGAAGTAAGTTCTGTACGTAGCTGTTATCCACATCCATGGCCAGTCGTTGAACTTCATTTTTAAATTCGGCATCGATGTGATACGCGTATTCTTTTTCAGCTAGAAATTCCGCCAGTATCCGATGGCGCAAGGGTAGTGTCGCTACAGTGAACAGCGTCGGTGTTTCTTGCTCACGGAATTTTTCGACTAAAGCAGTTGATGAGCTAGGTTCTACTACGCTGGTGGCATGACCTTTTTTTTCTACCTTCAACTTTAAATGCCACGTGCGCTGGTCTTCGTCCAATTCGTAACGCTTGCACCAAGTGTAATCCACTGTGCTTTCTTCCGGTAGGTCGTCATAGACCGGAAAATCGGTGCGAATTGGCTTCTGAAAGTCCTTACCACGCCCAGTTTCAATGCCAGCATCTTCGAGCTCAACATCGAGCTGCAGATTGGCGCGCGCATCTGATTTCGCAGTGAACCAAATCACTGCGTCATCTTTGCCAGATTTCTGCGTAGCCTTAACTACATAGAAAAATTCCATGTGAGATCCTCTTTTTTGGATGTAAGATCCCCGGGCCAGATTAAGCGCCCATAGGGTGAACTTTGGTTTTGTTTAGTTTTCCGGTGTAACTTTGGTCGGTGTCACCGGACGTACGGGCCGCCTTGCGCGGGTTTACGTTAGCTTTCGTGGGCCATCTGGTCGTACGAAGCGCAACGCACAGAGCAGTATTCTTTTTCTTTGCGCGCCAGCTGTGAGCCGTTGCGATAGAGAAGGGGACTTTTGACTACTTCCTCCGGTTCAACCGGCTTGCCGCAGTACCCGCATTTCGTTGAGTTACACATCTGGATTCCCTTTTTGCGCCAGCAGGTAGCATAAGCGGCGAAGAATCACCTCGAAGAAATTCAGTTTTACGGCCTGCTGCCGTCTTGGTTTGCGTGCGAAATCAATCATTCTCACCCTCGTTTGCCTTATCGCCGGCCAGCGGAACGTTTACACCTGATGCGCGTTAATTTCTCCACCTCATCCGACTATTCGTATGCCGTCGGCGGCTACTTCGTGGGCTCCATGCCTAGGTGGTTCGTAGTGCGACTTAATGCAATTAGTAAAACATTGCTTTACTAATTGGTCAAGTGTTTAAGTATCAAAAGGTACACCAATGCTTTACTTGTGATCTTGGATTAAAAAAATAGGTGATCGTACGAGTGAACAAACCAGTTGAGAGAGGAGGAGTTGGCGAAAAGAAGTGAGGGATTAAATGTTCTTCGTTAAGGGAAGCGGTTTTGGGAATAAAAAACCCGGCTAGATAACCGGGTTTCTTCATCAATGCGGTTTCGGTAACTCTGGCTTACGTAACGCCTCAATAATTTTAGGGGCGTCGATTTGAGGCAAGGTGCCGTCGCTGACTTTTTTCAAAAGATAAGGTGCTAATCGGTTCTGAATGTACTCGTTTTGCATCCATCGTCTGAATTCACCCAACGCATCATCCGGATAAATCCATGCTTCAACCGGTCCAGCTTTTGCTTGAGGGAACCAGTCAGGATATACATGAGGGTGTTTTATTCTTGGTCCATACTTAGCGTCTAAATTTGATGCGGTCCAATGTTTAGACCACACCATACCCACACTTATGTCAGGTATTGCCCCGGGACCAAAGTTAAAGTTTTGCCTAACCATTCGCAGCGACAAATCAGCCATCTCTCTGAATACTGAGAAGAAACCTAAAGGTATCTGATCATTCATGAGGAGCCGTTCATGAAAACACTCTAGTGCGCCACGCAGAGGGTTTTCAGGATCAATACCGACACTTAAGAGAATGAAGCGTCTTAATGTACTTTCCGCAAGGGCTCTGTAATTTTGTTGGGCGGTTGTACTATCAAACAATCCGTTCTTTGCCGCTTCAAAGGCATAATATTCCAAGATTGCCATACAAACCGTGTCAGGGTAAGCATGCGTTTCTGTGCCTTGGCTAACAACGGTTGTATATAATTTATCTAAAAACAACCCTTTAGATTGAAGAATGGCATCAATCTTTTTACCTCTTGGCTTGGTTCGTTCCTCCTGCCAGTTTGTTGTGAATCGCACCATCGTTGCCGAATCAACGCCGCACAGTCGCGATAGGCCTCGCATTGTTAGATAAGGAGTTCCGTTGTTAAGAACCCCCATCTGGATGCCATCAACTTCAATTTCTTTAACAGGGAATAGTTCTAAATTCTGCTGCTGTCCAATAGTTGGGAAATTACCATTATCCATCTGATTTCCTTACTTATTGTAGTGCTGTTTGTGTGTCTGAAAACTCAGGCAAAAATTCAAATTCTGAAAATGAGAATACTGAGCTAAAAACGAAGTTATCGATTTCTATGCGGCTCATTCTTCTTGGGAACGAATACGGCCCTTCATGTATTTCTCATAAAGTTCATCCAACTCCTTAAGGCGAAGAACGAAGATGCGCAACATATTCTGTTGCTCGTCTTCAGGAAGTTGTCGATAGAGTTCTAAAAGACGCTGCTCATCCGGCTTAAGTCCATCCTTTTCGCCGACATTTTCCCCTAGAAGCCATGGAACAGAAACGCCTGCAGCATCAGCGATTGCTAATGCTGACTCTTTACTGATTTTGCCAGTTCGAAACCATCCGGTTACTGCCTGCTTACTGACATTGGCTACCTTGGCCATCTCCGTTTTCGAGAAGCCTTTGTTGTTCAATTCAGTCAGCCTTGATATCAGGCTCTCGTTAGGATCTTTTTTGTTCATGTATTGATTGTAAACAATAGCTTTACCAGTGAATAGGCAGCCCTGAATTGACTCTTTAGTAAATTGATGCTTTACTTTATCCATTTAAGGAGGTCCTATGACAGGTATTGAGAATGCAATTCGCCAATCTGGTTCTGCACAAGCATTAGGCACATTGGTTGGCGTATCTAAGATGGCGGTCTCACTCTGGCGACGACACGGACTGCCCGCTGAGAGGGTTTTACAGGTATTTGAAGCAACCGGAGTAACTCCTCACGAGCTACGCCCCGATCTCTATCCGAACCCTAGTGACGGTTTACCTAAACAGGAGCCTTAACAATGCAAACTGTTTCATACGAACAGCGTAACAGAGCTTCCTCTAATCCAATGATATTCCCGTGTCATCAAAGCGAATCGGCAGCGCAGGATATTGATCATCGCGATATTTGCTCTGCGGTCCGTGCTTGGGCGGCAGCAGAAGGGCGCGTAGCTGTTGCACTTCAAATCCAGGAAGCGGCGGAAGAACTCCAACTTGATGGCGTGGATGTGTCTGGCCAGGCTGATGTCTGGAACGTGAAGCTGTTTCGATGGCTGGACAACAAAGAAGACTCCACATCGTACCGTAAGAACGTCGAACAGTTGGTGCCTGCGATCATGTCTGTATTACCGCTTCGATACCGCGACCGCGCCGTTAAAAATGACTCGTTTGCCTATCGGATGGCCAGGCTGGAAAAAGAGGTGAGTGAGGCAAAGCAAGCTCTGTTGCTCGATGCACCGAAGAAGGAAAAACTGAAGGAATTAGGTGAGGGGATTTTCGAAATGTTCCGTGTCGATCCAGACCTAACCGCGCCTCTGTTTGCGATGGTATCAACCATGCTGGGGGCAATGTGAATACTCCAGAAATGGCGAAAGCCGCGGTGCCAGAACACCAACGGCTTTCAGGTGCAATAACTGTGCGTAATTGCGGAGATGAGTATGTCAAATACTGCTGAAGTTATCAACTTTCCAAACAGAACTGAACAACCGGGAGGTCGTATGGCCGACCTGTCGAACGGGTATACAAAGGTCGCTAACGAGATCCAGAAACTTAAGCCTCGCCTGAAAATATCAGGTCGAGAGTGGCAGTGTTTTGAGGCGGTGATCTGGCTTACCTACGGCTGGAACAAGAAACAAGACCGCGTGACAAACACAGTGATCGCCGAACTTACAGGGCTGAGTGATTCCCATGTTTCTGATGCGCTTAAATCGCTTGCAGAACGCAAAATTATCTTCAGTCAAAAGCAGGGTGTGATGAAAATTGTCGGTATAAATACTGACCTTTCCGCCTGGATTTTGGACAAACCGAAAACGGGAAAAGTCTTCCCGAAATCAGGAAAAGTGTTACCGAAAACGGGAAAAACCTTCCCGGAAACGGTAGACACCCAAGACTATAACAAGAACAGTAGTAAAAGATCCTCGTCTCGGAATTCTGAAGAATCCCGAAACCAGAAAACTCAAGAGTTTCTCTCTCGCCACCCTGAAGCCGCCGATGGGATATACACTCCGGCAGGTAAATCATGGGGAACGTCTGATGACCTCAAGGCCGTTCGCTGGATTTACGACAAGCTTCTCACCGTTAATGCATCGCTATCTGAGCCAAACTGGGCTGAATGGGTAAACACCATCAGGCTAATGCGTGTCCAGGACAATCGTACTCACTACGAAATCTGTGACCTGTTCCAGTGGGCCAACCGGGACGAGTTCTGGAAAGACAACATCCTGAGCCCTTCGAGTCTGCGCAAGCAGTGGGATCAGCTCACCACCAAACGACTGCGCACAACCGGAGCGGCAAAGCCATCCCCTGGCAGCATCGACCTGCATAACACCGACTGGATTTACGGGGTGCTGGAATGAAAAACCTTGCTGAGGGTATTCGCAATTTCGACCGCGAACAGGCTCGCCGCGTGGCGCACAATCTGCCTGAGCAGTACAGCGAACGGGAACGAACGCAACAGGTGGCGCAGATTATCAATGGCCTGTTCGTACAGCTGGCGGCCGCGTTCCCTGCAAGTCTGGTTAATCGCAGCCAGGAGGATGTGAACGAGATTCGCCGGCAGTGGGTGCTGGCGTTCAAAGAAAACGGGATTACGACCATGGAGCAGGTTGAGGCCGGCATGCGGATGGTGCGGCGACAGGAGCGACCATTCCTGCCGTCACCAGGTCAGTTCATCAAATGGTGCAGGGAAGGGCGCTGCGTGCTTGGGATCACCTCCTCTGACGTCATGGCAGAATACTGGAAGTGGCGCAAGTTGGTGTTCCGGTACCCGAACAGTGAGCAGTATCCGTGGCCGAAGCCAGTTTACTACCACATCTGCCTTGAGCTGCGTCGCCGGGGCACGGATGGCCAACTGAGCCACAAAGAGCTTGAGCGTGAGGCTGATGATATTTTGGATATGTGGGAAAAACGGGTGCTGGTCGGGAAGCCGATCCCGCCTGTTCGGCGGGCATTGGCCGCGCCAGTATCACCGAAGGGGCCGACACCGGCTGAGCTTCTGAAAGCTAAATACGCGCGCTTGAAAGCTGGTGGAAGGGTGTGAATATGCTGGATGCTTATTCAAAAGGTGAGACTGTGAAACTTGAATAGTTAGTCCCTTTGTCAGATTACTTCCTTTCGAGGTTGCAGTATTATCGGTGAAATGTGGATCTACCGGGGAGTAGCGGTTCGCGTATCATCAAAATGAAGAAGGCGTATCACAAATGAAATGGATAGTAATGGCTTTTATGTTTCTCGCTGCTCCCGTTTTAGCAGAAGATGACAGTTATGGTCCTCCAATTGCTGTATGCCTCAACAAATATACGATCCCGTACATCAACACGGATAGGCCCGCCATTGAGGTAGTTGATGAGGCATACGATAAGTGTCGGGACGTTCTTGCTCAATGGGATAAGGAAAGGAAGTCATTACCTCCCGAGCTTGTTGTCAGCCAAGATAAAGAGTTTCACGCATTTTACGTCCATATGATCGAAGCTCGCCGAAAATCGGATGCTAATAAACAATGACTATTGTGTTTATTCCTGCTTTGGTAGCGGTTCTTTTGAGTAAAGAAAGAGAAATCGGAAGAGAGTTAACTCAGCTAGAGGTTGAGTCAATCCGTGATTCCGCTACAGCTGTTCGAATGCCAGTCGATGTTGCAAAAGAAATGATTAAAGAGCGGGGATACCTTGACATCGATCCTGAGAATGCTTGGGAAGAATGGCTTCTATACAAAAAATATGCCCATTGAGAGTGGATAGACGTGTGAGAGAAGGTAAGCCGAAACCGCCAGTGCCCGCTGGCAGCGTTACTGGCTCCAAAGGGGCCAACGCCAGCGGAGCTTTTGAAAGCCAAATATGAGCGGATTAAGGCGGAAGGGAGGGCATAGTGACGAAATGGTCCGCTTTGAGCGAAGAACGGACATTAACAAGTAACATATTAGTGGCGTTAAGTACTGGCAGAATCAAGCTCCGAAACAAGGTAATGACATTGCAACTTATCTTATTCCCTATAAAGCATAACTTGTGCGAAAATGTGACAGTTCTAGAAGAAATATGGATGAAGACATGTATAACTGGAATTTAGTTGTGATAGCGTTGTTTGGACTAACTTACTTTCCATTTTTATGGCTTATAGGTATGAGGACTAGTGCTAAAGAAATACTCTTTAAAAATCAATTTTATGAGATAGATCCCAGGGCGTTGATACCTAAATGGGCTCAAATCAGCACGCAGTTATTTTTTTATGCGCACTACTGCGTTTTTTTAATTCCTCTGTCAATGATCAGCTGGCTACATGGTTTAGCGGCCTTTGGAGCGGGTGTTTTGATGTTTGTTTTGACCCCCTTACTATCCTGTAGTTATTCGACAATTTTCAAACGAAATGCTATGCGAGTATATAAAAATGACCGTAATGCGGGACGCCAATTAATAAAGATTCTAAGGGCAGCCAACTGGCGATAACTCTTCCTAAAAATTCGGGAATTGAGACGAGTTTTACTTCGCAATTATGGCGTTTTCTCAGCCGAATGATATAGGCAGGGACATCATCTACAGCTTCGATCATGCAGACACTCCGAAGAAATGGCCGCCATCATTAAACTTATGGCAATTTTCAGGACTTAACGTCCGCTCCTGGCACTGAGCGGACAGTCCAAACGGCTGCCCGGTACGCTATGAGCGAGGAACATAAGTAACAAATGTGATGGTCCTCAAAAACCATATCTGCTGAATTTAACCAAAAACATGCATAGTTTCCAACTGCTCGGTTTTCATTTCATTGCAAGACGATAAAAAATCATCCTTAAAACTTGGCGGGGGAGATCTTAGTTGCTGCACTGCCTCTTTATTTACTTCTAATTCCCGTAATTGTGCAATTGTACTTCTATGAATCGATGAGAGAAAAAAATCGCCTGCGTTTGTTTTATGACTCTCCAGATAATTAGTTAGTATTTTAGACGATGCTTGAATTGCTTTTTCCTCAGAAAAACCCAAAGTAAAGCGAGAGTAGATGACATTATATTGGTACAGGCATGCTGCTTCAGCCATTTGTTTAGCTTGCTCCTTTGGGGAGGGCTGACTTGCCCACGACTGGGAACTGATGATAAATATAAGCAGTAACAATCGTATTTTCATGTGTACAATCCATATCCATTGGGAATACAATATGTAAACCTAACTAGCGTAGCTTTGCAACATCCGCTTTTGGCACAAGACAGTCCTTGTAAGCACTAGGTAACCATCAGGCCGCACTAGCGGCCTTTAAGATGATATTATTTTAACTTAGGCTTTATTTTTATATAAAGATCATATAGTTTTCTTACATTGCTTTCATCGATCGCCAGCCTCGAATAATCAACAAACAGACCATCAAGAGCATCATTATTAACTAAAAATATCTTGTTCTTATCTTTAAAGATATATTCTATTGTATATTCCTTATGAAACAGCATAACATCATCTTTAATGTGAAATATTTCTTTGTCAGTATCGTTTTTAGGATTCCAGGATAAAAAACCATTAAATATTCCAATCCAGCTATCTATATTCTCCTTAGTTACATATCCAAAGTGGCCAGCAACACTTCCTCCGTTGTAGAAAACAATAAGCGCATACTCACCGTCATCATCCATCCTTAACACCCCTTGTGTTCCATATACATACCGAGGTTCGTTTAACATTTTTATGTTAACCCCGGTCTCGTACTGGGTCCATGGGTAATAAAATGAAGGCTTCCCCGGTGAAGAACACCCTGAAATAATTGCAAAAGAGAACAAGAAAATAAAAAACCTCATGACGCTTCACCCCTCTACTCAAAAGTAACCAGCTGTTTTATATTATAACATTCCAGTATCTGTGATAAACCAACCATCTTAAAACATCTTTACTAGGCAGGATTTTAAGGCTGGTGTAAGCATCCCGGCAAAACGAACCATTCACTTTTAGAGATCTTCCGACATACTGATTATGTCCCCCTGAGGAGATCGCCATGCGTAAAGCCCGATTCTCTGAGCATCAGATCATCGCCGTTCTGAAGTCTGTTTAAACCGGACGTACCATCAAGGATGTCTGCCGTGAAGCCGGTATCTCTGAAGCCTCGTACTACAACTGGAAAGCAAAATATGGCGTTATGGAAGCGTCTGATATCAAAAGGATGAAAACCGACGCCTCAAACAGATGTTTGCTGATCTCAGCCTTGAGTGCCGGGCACTGAAAGACGTCATCGATAAAAAGCTTTAAAACCAGCAATAAAGCGTGAACTCGTCAGCTATCTGACGGTGCAATTTGCCATGAGTTTACGCCAGGCCTGCAGGACGTTATCGCTGAGCAGGACGGTATATTTTTAGCCTGATACCTGGCGTGATAAACCGGTGATCCATGCGCTGACTAAGCTGGCAGAACGCTATCCGCGCTACGGTTTTAAGAAGCTGTTCCAGCTGCTGCGCAGGCAGGGTAATACCTGGAACCATAAACGCGTTCACCGGATTTACTGCCTGCTGAAACTGAATTTTCATCACAAGGGAAAGCAGCGGCTGCCAGTGCGTAATCCAGCACCACTGGCGACACCGCAAGCGTTAAACCAGAGCTGGTCCATCGATTTTATGCACGATGCGCTGGTCTGCGGCAGACGCTTCCGGACCTTCAATGTGGTGGATGATTTTAACCGTGAAGCGCTGGCGATAGAAATCGACCTGAATATCCCGGCTCAGCGAGTCGTCCGTGTGCTGGACAGGATCGTGGTAAATCGCGGCTACCCGCTGGAGATGCGGATGGACAACGGGCCGGAACTGGTCTCGCTGGCGCTGGCACAATGGGCTGAAGAACATGACGTGCAGCTCGAATTTATCAAGCCGGGTAAGCCTACACAAAATGCGTTTATCGAACGGTTCAACCGGACATACCGGACAGAAATCCTGGATTTTTACCTATTCAGAACACTGAATGAAGCACGGGAAATTACAGAGCGCTGGCTGATGGAATACAACAGTGAGCGGCCGCATGAATCCCTGAATAACCTGGCGCCGGAAGAGTAACGACTAATGGCTGAAAAACCGGAAATCTCAAAAAGTGCGTGGAACTAAAGCTGGGATGCTTACATTGGGTTTATAAAAACCTCGCATACGCAGTCGGTCGCAAACTTCACGTTGTGTATCAAAATTATAACAATCAACTCTACGACAAATAGAGCATGGGCGATAGGCGGCTTTGAGCGAGGAGCGGAAGTTGGCAAAACAATACTGCCATCACGGTATACTGATCGGCAGGGAGCAGGTCCATCGCCAAACTAATATTTATCGTTTAGCTGCCTTTGATATATCAGCAAGTCCAGTTCGGGTGCCTCCCCAGATACTCGGGTCAACATTGCATGGACCTGCCCTCTGTGATGGGTTTGATGATTAAACCAGTGACCCAGAGCAGACCAGATGACCTGCTGCTTAAGTTCTGGTGTTGAAGCCCGCCGGTAGGAGACTATGCCAGCTAAATCGGTTTCTGATAATCCCATGATAAAATCTACGATCTTTTTATCTTCTTCTCTTCGCGCCATTTCCAGACCGAGAAAATCACTGTCGAACAGTATCTGGTCCAGCCGATACCCTATTTCAGGTAATGCGTTTAAACGATGTCTCCAAATCCTGTCCGTCACTAGCAGGTGATTCAACGTCGCCTCGATAGAACCAAAAAAAGCGCCGCAGTTTTTACGGTAAGCATCTTCTCCAATCTTTCCAACGCTGGAATATAACCGTTCATTCGCCCAGCCGTTGTAGCCGGCTAGAATGTTGAAATGCATGTTGAGTGAACTCATAATTTCATCCATTTAAATGAACAACCGTTTTAATTATAGTTGCGCATTTGGCAGCGCAATAAAGATACTTTGACCCATTCCCTTTTAGTCAACGCTGTGCGGACTCAGTAATGTCTGCTCCTGGCACTAAGCGGACACCCTCCCGGATCTGAAGGTCTGCTATGAGCGATGAGCAGACATACTCATGTCCATGGTATGATTAACCGTGCAAATCAAACCGAGATTTTTGAAAATCGCGGTATACATCCTGATTAGTGAAGGCTGGAAATGTGGCTTTCTGGGCTGCTGATTTTACCGCTTCGCAATATTCTTTATTACCGTCGCTAGTGGATATGTTTAAAGCCTCACCATTCTGCGCAAACTCAATATGTAACCTGCACTTCTTTCCATTCCAGTTTTGTGGCTCAGCAAGTTTTGCATTTATCGCTGCTCTGATCGCCCGCGCTTGCACACCCCATTCGTCCTGATCATCCCAGTTGCCAGAACCGCAATTACCCTTTGCAGTGGTTTTATGGCACCCGGAAGGTTGTAATGGCACGCAACCTGTTGCCAGACTGGCCACAAATGTCAGCATAAAAATTTTCGTTATCATTTCATTCGCTTTCATTCCCTGCTCTCTCATTCCATTAAATTCATTAATAACAGTCATATATTATTCCGCCATTAAGAGCACATTTTCAACAGCTCTTTCTGGCAATGACGAGTTCGTTGTTCATCTGTCCCTGACTACCCATTAATAACCACATGCAATTTTTAAATGTCCGCTTCTGGCACAAAGCGGACACTGATCCATCTGACCGTACCATTGCGCTGCTAAGCAAAAAACGACTGCCATTGTGGGTCGGAAAATTATCCGTCATACAACGGATAACCTTCCTCAAAATCAATACGCTTTGTGTTAATGCCTACAAAGCGTTGCAAAATCCGCGAGATACGTTTATAAATGCACTGTATAAACATACAGTATTGAGGTGCGAAGAAAAAAATGAAAGTTGAGTTAGTCATTGATCGCAATAAGAAACTACCAGATGGAGCAATACCCGCTTTAGAGGCGGAGCTACTAAGTCGTCTCAGTAAGGAGTTTTCAAATTGCACGCTGACCATCAAGCGCGCCAGCAGTGATGGCCTTACCGTTTTTGGAGGTGATAAAAAAGTAGTTGAAGATATTCTTCAGAAAACGTGGGAAAGCGCCGACGAGTGGTTTTATTGATCGCGTGAATTTTATAGGGGCAGTTTCGAAGAGTCTCGCTGTTTGCGTTAGCTTGACTGCCCTTAATAACTATTAACGGCATCAATATGTCGCTCTGGGGGAAATAGTGAGTAGTTCCGATACCTTAACAGCAGATGACCAATGGTACGACGTGGTCAGAAGGGCAGATAATGCAGTTATCTACAGCTTCCCGGGAGACGGAAGATATCTGGTTTATCGCGTAAATGGATTGGTTTCAATGCGTCCAATACTTGAGGACGAGGAAATCTTTACCCTGAATGGGTTTATGCAGTTTGCTACACGTCTTGGCTATCGACTCATCCCGCCGTCTGATATTATTCACTCATAGGCCTGAACAACCTATACCTGATGCGCCACGGAGAGAACCATGGCGCACGAATTACAACTCATCAAGCATCATTCAGGAATTCTGATCCCGGCGACATCCGAGACCAGTGATATCCTGCAATCAAAAATTAGGCTCGGCGACGTATTGGTTGCTGAGTTCACGCGGGTTCGCAACCCGGCATTCCACCGGCGCTTCTTCGCGCTTCTCAATCTGGGCTTCGAATACTGGGAACCAACTGGCGGAGCAATCTCTTCTAACGAACGCAAGCTGATTACCGGCTACGCAAAATTCCTCGCATCCTATGCCGGGAATGAAAGCGCGCTGCTCGATGCTGCTGAGCAATATCTGGAACAGGTCGCCAATCGCCGCGTCACAAATGGTATAAGTCTTTGCAAATCGTTCGATGCTTACCGCTCTTGGGTGATCGTCGAAGCAGGGCACTTTGACACTATTCAGCTGCCCGACGGCACTCTTCGAAAACACCCTCGCAGTATCTCTTTTGCCAACATGGACGACCTTGAATTCCAGCAGCTCTACAAAGCAGCACTCGATGTCCTTTGGCGCTGGATTCTATCGCGCTCCTTCCGCAGCCAAAGCGAAGTCGAGAATATCGCCTCGCAGCTGCTTGGCTTTGTGGGGTGATGGCGATGAGAGAAACTTGGTTCCATCACACTCAGTGCAGTACCGAGCAGGCTGACGAACTGCTGGCGCAATACCAGCGCCGTGGCGTGCACGTCGAACGTAGCCTCAACCCCGATTACATCACATGGACCGTTAGCGCCCGGCTGCCGGAAAGGAACCATCCGCCGCGCGCCGATCGCCGGTGGCAAAACCGGATGTGGGGGTGAGCGTGGCTATTTATCGCAGCAAAAAATGGCTCGCCGCCGTCGGGCAAATCGAGCGTTGTGTTCTTTGTGGATCATGGGGAACGCAGGTGGCGCACCGGAACGAAGGGAAAGACATGGGTTTAAAAACCGATGACTGTGCGACAGCTGCGCTCTGCGTTTGCTGTCATGACGGCATTGATAACGGGAATAAGCTGAACAGGGAAGAGCGCCGCCAGCTTATGGACCGCGCAATAGTGCTTACAGTGATCGAAGTCGTCCGCCGTGGTCTGGTGGTGCCCGCATGAAAATCTACGAAATTATCCCAATTGGCAAACCTCGAATGACTCAGCGGGACCGCTGGCATAAACGGCCGGAGACAACGGCGTACTGGGCATACAAAGAGCGGGTCCGGTTGCTGGGCATCCGTCTGCCAGAGTCCGGTTATCACGTCACGTTCGTTATCCCCATGCCAAAGAGCTGGAGCAAGAAAAAGCGAGCACAGCATGTCGGCCAGCCTCATCAACAAAAGCCGGACAAAGACAACTTGGAAAAAGCTTTGCTGGATGCAGTGTTTGACGAGGATAGCCATGTCTGGGACGGACGGGTTACCAAAATCTGGGGAGAGACCGGGCAAATCATTATAGAGGAGGCCAGATGAAGCCAGAAACGCTTGAGATACTCCGCGCGCGATGGCAGCGCCTTCGCATTTACCGCTACCGGGGATCGGTGCTGGTGGATTACCGCATTCTTCATAATTTTGTTCGTATCTATCATTCAGCAGGAGCAGCCTAATGAACCTCGAAAACACCGTGAAATACCACTTCGCCAAGTCGACGCTTATTAGCGACTCTCCGCGCACCACTTCTTCAGACTCGCTGACCGGGACGGACATCATGGCGGCCATGGGGATGACCCAGGAGCGCGCTGCCATGGGCTACAGTGCCTTTCTCGGAAAGATGGGCATCAGTTACAACGACCGGGAGAGGGCGATCGAGCTGCTGGCCCAGTATGCGCTGACCAAATGCGATAGCGTAGCGGCCTTGCGCAAACTGGACGCCGGATTTAAACCGCGGGTGATGCGCCAACTGGCCACCTTCGCTTTTGAGGACTATTCTCGTAGCGCTGCAAGCGTAAAGCCGTGTGAATGCTGCTCTGGAGAGGGTTTTATCGAGGCCGATGTGTTCACGATGAAGTCGCACTACACCATGAAACTCCCCCAGTTCGCTAAAGACCTTAAGCAATCCCCGAGCGATTTTGAAGTTAAGCATCAGGTTAAAGAGGTGGCTCGTGTTATCTGCTCAGCCTGCAACGGTAAGAAGGTCATTAGCTGCGCCTGCAACGATTGCCAGGGGCGCGGTAAGGCCGTCGATAAGAAACTGACTGAGAAGCAGGGCGTACCGATTCTGGCCGATTGCAAACGCTGCAATGGGCGCGGCTATGAGCGAATCCCTTCGACTGAGGCGTATGCCGCGGTGTGCAAGATAACGGATGCAATCAGTCTCGATACCTGGAAGAAGTCTGTTAAGCCATTTTACGATCAGCTAATTACCAAGTTTGACATCGAAGAGGCATGGGCTAATGCGCAGCTCAGGCTGATAACAAAGTAGTGCGATATTTTATCGTAAGCTATTTACTTTTCCCGAAACTGTGTTAATTTTGGTCCAACGATGGGTTATTGCCTTCGTTTAAAGCCCTGCGGTTAACCTCGCGGGGCTTTTTTTATGCCTTCGCAAAGAGTTCTTGCTGCCCTGGGCAACCAGAGTTATCTGTATGTCACGTAACTTAAAAAGGTTAAAAGACATGCTAAATCAGAAGGATATGAACGAAACGGCAAGGGCAGTTTACAATGAACTTAGCAACAAACCAGCTACGGCTGGGGAGATTGCACAGAATACCCATCTGACTCGAGAACGTTGCCAGTTGATACTTACGCAATTGGTGATGGCCGGGTTATCTGATTACCAGTTTGGATGTTACAAGCGCCTCCAGTGATGGGGGCTTTTTGTTGTGGAAATGGGCGGCTGGTGGGTGTTGAAGCACCCAGTCAGCCATTTGCTCATGCATAGAGGTCACAAGCGAACCAAGGCCCACCGCTTTAGCGCTAAAGCACAGTGAGCCTACCAGAGACCCGCTTACTGATCTATGAAAAATACTGTAAAAATAAACAGTGTTGAGTTATTCAACGCTGATTGTCTCCACGTTCTTTCTCAAATCCCCGACAACGCCGTTGACCTCATCTGCACAGATCCGCCGTATTTCAGGGTTAAACCTGAAGGCTGGGACAACCAGTGGCGCGGGGATGCGGACTACCTAGCGTGGCTTGATAAATGCCTGGCTGAGTTTTGGCGGGTGTTGAAACCAAACGGCAGCATTTACCTCTTCAGTGGCCACCGCTTGGCGGCTGACATTGAACTGTTGATGCGCAATCGCTTCAACATTCTCAACCACATTATCTGGGCGAAACCTTCCGGGCGCTGGAATGGCTGCAACAAAGAAAGCCTGCGCGCTTACTTCCCCGCGACTGAGCGCATTATTTTTGCCGAGCATTACCCATGCCCGTATAAGCCGGATGAATATGCAGACCAGCGCAACAGCGCTAAAAAGACTGTGCTGGCGCCATTGATTGATTATTTCCGTAATGCCCGCTCTGCCCTTGGCGTAACGTCAAAACAAATTGCCGATGCAACAGGGAAGAAAAGCATGGTGTCGCACTGGTTCGGCGCCAGCCAGTGGCAACTGCCTAACGAGGCAGATTACGAAAAGCTGCAGGCTCTTTTTAGCCAGATAGCGATAACCAACCATCAGAACAGCGGGCTGGATAAACCACACCATCAAATTGTGGCGTCCTGGCAGTCGCTGAACCGTGAATATTCAGAGCTACTTGACGAGTACAAAGCCATTAGGCGGCATTTCTCCGTTTCTGTTTCCGTACCTTATACCGATGTCTGGACCCACAAGCCTGTTCAGTTCTATCCCGGAAAGCACCCCTGCGAAAAACCTGCGGACATGCTGCAGCAGATTATCACCGCCAGCAGTAAACCCGGCGATGTTGTGGCTGACTTCTTCATGGGGTCTGGTTCAACTGTCAAGGCAGCACTGGAGCTGGGACGCAGGGCGATTGGCGTAGAACTGGAGGCTGACCGTTTCAATCAGACGGTGAGTGAGGTCAGGCTACTGGCAGGGGAATAGACGTAGGTCGCGAAAGCGGCCTTTTTTTATACTTCAAATTACACCCGCAAAGAGCGAGGTGAGAGACCATGAAAATGAATGATTCAGGGAACATCTTCACACAGTTTTTTGCGTGGGCGGCAGCTCTGGCGTCAGCCATTGGGTTTACCACGCAGGATCTGGTGTTCATGTTCTTTGGTGCGGCTGGTCTGCTTATTTCACTGATTTCATACATCAGCGGGCGCATCGATGCATACCGCAAACGCATAGAGGATGAGAAACGTACCCAAATGGTTGATGACTACCTCAAGGGCGTGAGTGACAAACCTCCGCATGAGCGTCCAGCTGCTGCAAGCGTTGTCGTTGAAGTCCTAAAAAAGGCGGATGAATAATGGGAACCAGAGCAAAGTTGAGCGCTGCCGTTCTGGGGCTTGTACTGGCAGGCGCGCCGGCATCGGTCATCCTTGACCAGTTTCTCAATGAGAAAGAAGGGAACAGCACGACGGCCTATCAAGATGGTTCCGGGATCTGGACAATTTGCCGTGGCGCCACGCTGGTGGATGGCAAGCGTGTAGAGAAGGGCATGAAGTTGACGCAGCCGAAATGCGATCAGGTGAATGCTATTGAGCGTGATAAAGCCCTTGCCTGGGTTGAACGCAATATCAATGTACCGCTGACTGAACCACAGAAAGCGGGGATCGCTTCATTCTGTCCTTACAACATTGGTCCCGGCAAATGCTTCCCCTCTACGTTCTATAAGCGATTAAATGCTGGCGATCGGAAGGGTGCTTGTGAGGCAATCCGCTGGTGGATTAAGGACGGCGGACGTGATTGCCGCCTGACTAAAGGCCAGAAGAATGGCTGCTATGGTCAGGTGGAGCGCCGTGATCAGGAAAGCGCGCTGGTGTGCTGGGGGATAGACCAGTGAGTCGTCTAACGGCAATCATCTGCGCGATTGTCATCTGCCTGTTGGTCTCTATGGCCTGGGCGATTAACCACTACCACGATAATGCCATCACCTACAAAGACCAGCGTGATACGGCGACGACCCGGGCTGAATCATCCGAAGCTGTCACCAATAACGTTATCACCGCCATGAACCTGATCCGCGACATCTCAAAGGCTACCCAGAATGCTAAGAATCAACTGGCCCAGAAAGGCGAAACGCACATTGTCTACATCAGGCAGGCGCTTGAGGGCGATATGTGCGCTAAGCAGCTTGTTCCTGCTGCCGCTACTGACAGCCTGCGGGAACACGCAGACAGTTTACGTTCCGGCCCCAGCGGTGCCGATAAGCACTGACCTGACCGCAGACACGCCGCTCCCCGGAATGGTGGTTCCGTTCACGTGGCAGGCTAGTCTGGAGTTAAACGCTCAGCTTTATACGGCGCTGGGGCAGTGCAATCTGGATAAGGCGGGGATTAGAAGTATTGAAGAAGGCCGTGGTGCTTTGCAATCAGCAGGCAAATAAGGTGCACGATGTAGCCGATGCTATCGGAATTAAGGTACACCAATACGATTAATTGGCTTTGTTTCATGAAACCTCCTATAGAAACGAGGCAGGCGAATTCCTGCTTCTATAGTCAGCCCTTAATACCTTGCCTGAAGTGGGGCACTCCCCTCTCTAATACCAGGCCATTATTAGACGAACCTCCAAGTCCAACGCGTTGGACAGCAACACTCTCGGAAGAATCATTACAGAAGCTCTTCTCTGAGGGGATTATATAATGCCCTTGAAATATGTAATTCAATCCCCACTTAAATCTTGAAACCCGCCATTTTGTCAGGGTAAGAAAGGGAATTGTTATGTTAGAAAACTATTATAAAAATGGCATGGCTACGACTGATGAAAAAACACAGCGTTTGCTGGCTGTTCAGGCTGCTCTTGAGATAGTTAAGGCGTCAGCTAGCTCAGGCAATGGTGTTATGCACAGTGATTTAGACCAAGCAGCCGAACGCATTGGAAAGCTGGCCGATGCAATTCAGGCTGCTGTAAAAGGATAACCATCCACAAAATTTAAAACCGCCGAAAGGCGGTTTTTTTCATCAAAATTAGCAAACCCATTGTAGCGGTGAGCAAAATCAACCCCGGCGGTACAAACGGCCCAAGGCCTTTGTTGCTGCCACTGCAATATCTGGGTTTGGCGAGCGGGACATTTCAATCAAGCGTGCCAATACCGCGGGAGCTGCCGAAGAGCCGCCTTCTCCTAACGCATATGCTGCAGCAATAGAAATATCGGAATTAGGTGAGTTTGATTGTTCAATTAAACGAGCTAACGCAGCAGGTGACATATCATTCCTCCAATGGTTAAAAAAACAATATGTGCTGCATATCATTTTTATTCAATGTTATCTGGGAACGCTTATTTTGATTTCGCTCACATAATCCTAAGGAGACTTTATGGCGAAACCGGACTGGGGCGTGCTTCAGCAACGGTTCCTGTCCGATTATGCCGCCACCGGCGTATTACCAAAGGAATGGTGTGAAGCGCAGGGACTGAATTATGCGACTGCACGCCGATACATCAAAAAACCAGCTGCGCAAAGTGCGCAAAAATCTGCGCAGAAGAAAGTGCGCAGTGCGCAAACCGAAAAATGCGCAGAGGAGTTGGTAGGGAGCAAACTGAGCCCGAAAATTACGCGCTTCATTGCTGAATATCTCAAGGACCAGAACGCTACGGCAGCCGCAGAGCGAGCTGGATACAGTGACCCGAACTACGGCCGCCAACTCATAGCGAATCCTAACGTTGCGCAGGCCATTGCGCAGCAGCAGAAAGCCTCCATTGCGCGCACGCTTGCTGATGCCGATGAAGTCCTCACGCAGATGTGGCAACTCGCCACCTTTGATGCAAACCAACTATCACAATATCGCCGCGGCGCATGCCGTTACTGCTGGGGCTTCGGTCACCATTACCAGTGGCGCGACGCCGTTGAGTTTGATGAAGAGACGGCAAAGGTTGAAGGAAGAGAAGGAGCGCGACTGCCCGAAGACACAGGCGGTTATGGCTACGACCACAATAAAGAGCCCAACCCTGAATGCCCACGCTGCAACGGCGACGGCATTGGCCAGCCTTATTTCCCAGACACACGTAAACTCCCCGCGGTATCCCGGCTCGCTTATTCTGGTGTGAAGGTCGGCAAAAATGGCGTCGAAATCACAGCCATCAGCCGTGAGCGCATGTTTGAAGCGGTGATGAAGCGCCTTGGCCTGGCTGATAGTGAGTTCGCGCAGCGGCTGCAACAGATCGAAATCGACCGCCGGCTGCTGGAGATCGAGAAACTCCGCAAAGAGCTGGCCGGTGATGGTGACGACGATGAACCAACCCCAGTACAAATTAATATCAACGTAGTGGATGCGAGGGCAGATGATGGGGATCAGCCCGACACTTAACATTCCGCAGGCTCGCTTCCTGGCGATGCAGCACAAGTTCAAAGCCTACGTCGCCGGCTTCGGCTCCGGTAAGACGTGGGTGGGCTGCGGCGGCATCTGTAAGGGGATGTGGGAGTTCCCGAAGATTAACCAGGGTTACTTCGCACCGACGTACCCGCAGATACGCGACATCTTTTATCCCACCGTTGAGGAAGTGGCCCATGACTGGGGCCTGACGGTCAAAATCAACGAGGGAAACAAGGAGGTCCATTTCTACGAAGGGCGGCGCTATCGCGGAACAACGATCTGCCGATCGATGGAGAAACCCGGCTCGATTGTCGGTTTTAAAATCGGTAACGCGATGGTTGATGAACTGGACGTTATGCCGGCAGCAAAAGCGCAGCAGGCTTGGCGGAAAATCATCGCTCGTATGCGTTACAACGTTCCCGGTCTGCGAAACGGTATTGACGTCACGACTACACCTGAAGGCTTTAAGTTCGTCTATCAGCAGTTCGTTAAGGCGGTGCGGGATAAGCCGGAGCTGGTGGCGCTTTACGGACTAATTCAGGCCAGCACGTTCGACAATGCGAAGAACCTCCCTGACGATTACATTCCGTCATTGCTCAGCTCATACCCGGACGAGCTGATCCAGGCCTATCTGCGGGGCAAGTTCACGAACCTCAACAGCGGGACCATTTACCACACCTTCAACCGTAAACTGAATAACTGCACTGACGAGATTCTGGACACCGATCCACTGTTTATCGGTATGGACTTCAACGTGGGTAAAATGGCCGCAATTGTTCATGTTAAGCGCAACAGCCTGCCGCGCGCCGTTCGTGAGTTGGTGAAGGTCTACGACACACCAGCCATGATCAAACGTATTCAGGAAGAGTTCTGGCGCTATGAGGATGGCCGGTACGTTAAAAGCCGGGAGATCTATATCTATCCGGACGCCTCGGGCGATTCCCGAAAATCGCAGAACGCCAGCAAGACCGATATTGCTCAGCTTAACGATGCCGGATTCAGCGTCATTGTTGATGATGCCAACCCGCCGGTTAAAGACCGTATCAACTCGATGAACGCCATGTTCTGCAATGCTAACGGTGAGCGGCGATATCTGGTCAACGTCCAGAACTGCCCGGTCTATACCGAAAGCCTCGAGCAGCAGATATGGGCGGCAAACGGCGAACCGGATAAGTCAGCTGATAACGATCACCCCAACGACGCTGGTGGGTACTTCATCGTGAAGGATTACCCGATCGTGAAACCAGCCTACTCAATCACCATGGACACCACTTTCTGATATGGCAAACGACGACATCACCTGGGTTCGACCAGAACACCGGGCGGCTTCTGCTGCCTGGAGGAAATACCGCGATTTCTGCAAAGGGGCTGAGGCGGTTAAGGATGCGGGCAATAAATATCTGCCGTTGCTCGATCCGACTGATAAATCCTCTCGCAACCGTAAGCGCAACGAGGACTACCTTAGCCGGGCGGTTTTCTACGCCATAACAGGCAATACGAAAATCGGCCTGCTCGGGCTGGCGTACCGGAAAGATCCGACGTTTAGTGGCCCTGAAAAGCTCATGTACCTTCTGAATAATGCAGACGGAGCCGGGACGAGCATTTATCAGCAGTCCCAGCTGGTGACCGAAAACGTGCTGGAGGTTGCGCGCGACGGCATTTACGTTGATTACGCTGAGGCCACCAACGAGGCGATCATCCTTCGCTATCCGACAGAAAACATCATCAATTGGCGAACAAAGCGTATTAATGGGCGCGATCAACTGGTGCTGGTGGTACTGCGTGAATGTGTTGAGCAGCCGGATGGCTACGCCTACAAAGACGAAATCCAGTATCGCGAGCTGGCGCTGGAAGAAGGGAAGTTTATCTGCCGGGTGTGGCGCCGTAGCGGCGGCACCGCCAGCGGGACTTATACCATCGACAGCGAGTACCACCCAAAGCCCAAAGGCCTGGATTACTGGGATGAAATCCCATTCACTTTTGTCGGTGCGCAGAATAACGATTCGACAATCGATGATTCCCCGCTGGCTGCGCTGGTGGAGATTAACCACGGGCATTACCGCAACAGTGCGGACTATGAAGACAGCGTGTGGTTCTGCGGTCAGGTTCAGCCATACATGACTGGCCTCGATACCGGGTGGCGCGATCATCTGGAGAAGAAGGGCGTCAAAATTGGCTCCCGTTCTCCGCTGCTGCTTCCAAAAGAGGGTTCGTTTGGTTATGCGCAGGCGCAGCCGAACATGCTGGCGAAGGAAGCCATGGACAGCAAGCGCGACTACATGGTGCAGCTGGGCGCGCGACTCATTGAGCAGAACGCCACGGCGAAGACTGCGACTCAGGCGAGCGGGGAGCAAACTTCTTCCACATCGGTGCTCGGTATCTGCGTTTCGAACGTTTCTGAGGCTTATACACTGGCGCTGGGCTGGTGTGCAAGATACCTCGGGCTCAAAGATGAGTCTCCTGCTTACACCATCAATCAGGAATTCATCGCGAAGGTGGCCGAGTCCGGTATGGTCACGGCGATCGTGAACGCCTGGCAGTCTGGCGCGCTGCGCGATACCGATATGATTCGGGCATTGCAGAAACTCGACCTGATCGACCCGGCCGACAACCCCGACGATGTCATCGATGCGCTTCGCAACCAGGCGCCCACGTTGACAGGGGGCTGATATGCCAACCGTCAACGAAAGCCTGCGTGATGAGGCGATCGCACATTCTGTGTGGCTTAGCCGTTACGCTACCGGCGTGGCCAACAGGATGGTTAAACTCCTAAACGAGACAGACGCAGACCTGTCGGCGCGTTTGCTGGATGCGCTGGACAGGCTGTCACCGGAAAGCTTCAGCGTTACCCGGATGGAAAGTCTGCTCGGTAGCGTGCGTGAACTGAATCACCAGGCCGTTTCCGCCATGCAGACCGGCTTGGAAAGCGAGCTGATGGCTCTTGCAAAGAATGAGGCCAGTTATCAGCTGAGCCTGTTCGACTCGCTTCTGCCTTCCCAGGTGTTGTCCCGTTATCCGCTGCAGGGTGTTACCGCCGACATGGTGTACGCCGCGGCGATGGCGCAGCCTTTTCAGGGGCGGCTTCTGAGCGAGTGGGCGAGTAATCTGGAGTCGGACAGGCTGACGCGCGTCGTTAACGCCGTGCGGCGTGGTTATCTGGCAGGCGACACGGTGGAAGCGATAGCGCGAAACGTTCGTGGCCACGCCAACAAGGACTACCGCGACGGCGCGCTGCAAATGAGCAGGGCGAATGCCGCCAGCATAGCCAAAACGGCCGTTAATCATCTGGCCGCGACCGCGCGTAACAGCTTCACCAGCGCCAACAGCGATGTCGTGAAAGGTAAGCAGTGGTTATCCACTCTAGACAACAAAACCAGCCACGATTGCATCGTTCGCGATCTGCTGCGTTACACCCTGGATAATAAGCCGGTGGGGCATAAGGTGCCTTACCTGCAGGGACCCGGGAAAATTCACTTCTGCTGTCGTTCAACCGAAACGCTGATCCTCAAGTCCTGGCGTGAGCTCGGCATTGATATAGACGAAATGGACGAGGGCACCCGCGCCAGCATGGACGGGCAGGTCCCGGGGAAAACCTCGTATCTGGAGTGGCTCAAACGTCAGCCGGCGCAGCGGCAGGATCAGGTGCTGGGCGCAGAACGCGGGCGCCTGCTCCGTGCCGGTGAAATCGACCTGAGTGACATGTTCACGGACAAAGGGGAATGGATAACACTGGAACGACTTAAGCAACTTTCAGGTACCGACAACTAACGATCAGCACTTACATCATGCCCTGGCACCCGCCGGGGCTTTTTTATGGGCGAGGCCCGGCAAAATCCCGAGGGGACATTATGTTAATCCGAAATATGCTTCTGAAATTTTACGCTCCAGAAAACGGCGGTGAAGGAGGTGGTGGGGGCGGTGTCGAAATCACGTCGGAAATCCAGAAGCTGATCGACGAACGCGTGACGAGCGAAGTCACCGGTCTTAAAACCAAAAACTCTGAGCTGCTGGGGACCATCAAGCAGCAGAAAGAAAACCTGTCCCGCTTTGATGGTATCGATCCAGACGCCGTGCGCGGCATCCTGCAACGTTTCTCCGACGATGAAGAGGCAAAGCTGATTGCCGCCGGGAAAATTGATGAGGTGCTGGATAAGCGCACCGAGCGTCTGCGTGCTGATGTCGATAAGCAGATCAAAGTAGCAAACGAACGTGCGGATAAAGCCGAAGCGTTCTCCAACAAATTCCGGGATCGCGTACTAGGCGATGCTATCCGCTCAGCTGCCGCTAAAACCGGCGCGCTACCGGAAGCATCTGACGACCTGATCCTACGTGCCAAAGGCACTTTCAAGCTCAACGACGAAGGCGAGGCCGTAGCGGTTGATGCAAATGGCGACGTTCTGTTCGGTAAGGACGGGAAAACCCCGCTTAGCCCGCTTGAGTGGGCCGAGTCTCTCAAGGAGACGGCTCCACATCTGTTTCCTCGCGCGGAGGGCACTGGCGCGGGCGGGCATAAACTGAACGGTGGCGGCAGCCTGAAACGCTCCGAAATGAGCGCCAGCAACAAGGCGGACTACATCCGCAAGCATGGCCAGCAGGCCTTCCTCAAACTTCCGAAATAAGGGATTTACCCGATGACGACTGTTAACACCGATCTGATTATTTATGACGACCTGGCGCAAACCGCATTTCTGGAGCGCCGCCAGGACAATCTGGAGATTTTTAACGCCTCTTCCAACGGGGCTATCCTGCTGGACAACGAACTGATTGACGGAGATTTCCGTAAGCGCGCGTTCTACACGGTTGGTGGCTCCATCGAATCGCGTGATGTGAATTCCACCGACAAAGTAACGGGTAAAAAAATCGGTGCGGCCGAAGCGGTGTCCGTTAAAGCTCCATGGAAATATGGCCCGTATGAAACCACCGAAGAAGCATTCAAACGCCGTGGCCGCTCCGTTGACGAGTTCTCTGAGGTGATTGGCACCGATGTGGCTGATGCAACGCTGGAGGGCTACGTTAAGTACGGTCTGAAGGCACTGACCGCGGCGATCGGCGCAAACGCTGAAATGGTGGTGACCGCTGATATCGAAACGGATGGCAAAAAGACCCTGACGCGCGGTCTGCGTAAATACGGCGATAAGTTTAACCGTGTGGTTCTGTTCGTCATGCACTCCGCCACCTACTTCGACATCGTTGATGAGGCGATCGCCAACAAAATCTATGAAGAAGCAGGCGTGGTGGTATACGGAGGCCAGCCGGGCACCCTCGGTAAACCGGTTCTGGTAACCGACACCATGGACGCCGATGCTATTCTGGGACTGGTGACCGGGGCGGTAACCGTGACCGAATCTCAGGCGCCTGGTTTCCGCTCCTATGACATCAACGATCAGGAAAACCTCGCGATTGGCTATCGCGCCGAAGGCGTTGTGAACGTCGATCTGCTTGGCTACAGCTGGGATACGTCAAAAGGCGATAACCCAGACCTGACCAAAATCGGTACTGCCGGCAACTGGAAGAAGCACTTCACCAGCAACAAATCCACGGCCGGCGTTCTGATCAAGCTGGGAACTGCTGCGGGGGAGTAACGCTGTCAGCGGATAAATCATCCGCGACCGCTGACAGCACCGACGCGGTAACGCTTTCTTTGAAATATACGCTCAACGGTTCCGGCGTTGCAGGCAAGAGTGTGGCCTGGTCATCGACGGGCGGCACGCTCAGCACTGAGAGCTCGCAGACTGGCTCTGCTGGTGGTGCTACGGTAAAACTTACCGCTGGCGAAGCAGGGACCTTTACGGTCACTGGTACGGTTGATGATGTGGCGAAAACCAGTGATGAAATCACTTTCACCGCACCTGCCGGCGAGTAACGCATGGGGCGAAAGCCCCACATTCGGGATATTTCCATGATTAATACCGATATCACCAGTGATGGCGCCAACAGCTACGCCAGCGAGGAAGACCTGTTATCTTTCGCCGTGCTGCGTGGCATTGAGCTGCCTGAGAAGCTATCTCCATTGCTGATTAAGGCGATGGACTATCTGGAAGGTCTGGAGTGGGTAGGCTCAAAGGCGAAGCCCCGACAACCGCTTGCATGGCCGCGCCTGAACGTGGTGTTGGATGGTCACGATCTTCCACCTGATGAACTACCTCAGGAGGTTATCACCGCACAGTGCATGCTGGCGGTCGAGGCGATAGACGGCGATCTGCTTGCAAGTACACGCGAGGCGGCTGTGAAGACCGAGCGCGTGGAAGGGGCAGTCACCATGACCTACGCGGTCGCAGATGGTGAGGTTTTTACACCGTCCTACCCGGCAGTCATGGCAATTCTTGGCGATCTGGCTGGTGGTCGTGGCTATGCCATCAATTCCTTTGCGGAGCGTACGTAATGGCAATCAATTATCAGCGCATGCAAGCCACTGCCACCCGCATGATCAGGCAGAACGGCATTTCGTATAACGTCATCCGAAAGGGCTCGGTGACGGTGATTGCTGGTATTGAGCACAGGTCTGACGATATTCGTTTCACAACCACGGGCGTAAAAACGGATTATCAGCCAGGCGAGATCGACGGAACGGTAATCGAAAGCGGGGATGTTCGTATCGTGTTTACCGCAGAGCAGGAAATCAAAACCGGAGACCTGATCGACGTGGACGGTATCACCCATCGGGTGGTGAAACCGAATCCTTCGAAGCCGGCAGATGTGGTGCTCTGCTATAAAACGCAATTGAGGGCCTAGTATGAGCGAGAATGCTGCATTCATCGCGGATATCACTGCGTTCGTCAATAAGGCAAAAGCCAACCAGGATGCGGTGGTTCGCGCGGTTGGAATAAGAATCCTCAATCAGCTGGTCATGATGTCTCCCGTCGGAAACCCTGAGCTTTGGGAAATCAATCAAACGGCCGCATCCTATAACCGCGCTGTGTATGAACACAACGAGGCGCAAAGAACAGATCCTGCCAACCTCACGAAAACCGGGCGACTGAAGAAAAAAGCGCGGGTTGTCGATAGGATGGATATCAAAGTGCCGCCAGGCTACACAGGTGGGCGGTTTCGCGGCAACTGGCAGGTGTCGTTTGATGCACCCACGACCGAGGAAAACGGGCGGATTGATAAGACAGGCGATCTCACCAAAGCCGCAGGGAACTACACGCTTTCACTGTTCAAAGTGGGGATGAGTTCAATCTACTTCTGCAACAACGTACCTTACGCCTATCCACTTGAAATGGGGCACTCCACTCAGGCGCCGGGCGGGATGGTGCGCATCACGGCAGCAGAATTTCAGCGTTTCTTTGACGAAGCGATCAGGGAGGTAGTGAAGTGATCCCAGATATTGCTGCGGCTTTGGCCGTGAGGCTTGGTGCCTGGGCCGATGCTGAGAGCATCGCAGTTGCCTGGGAAAATGTACCCTTCACACCGCCTGCCGATGCGATTTACCTCGCGGTACACGACATGCCCGCCACACC
>Ga0209281_1000734_pt1 | contig 32079 bp, 30 predicted proteins | sample MedtruBG_FD_187514 | JGI IMG/M metagenome (GOLD analysis project Ga0209281, IMG submission 187514) | Root nodule microbial communities of legume samples collected from California, USA - Medicago truncatula BG (SPAdes) (version 2) | ecosystem: Host-associated > Plants > Roots > Nodule | place... | reverse complement strand
AGCCGGTTTTATCGCGGATACGGCGAGCTTACCGCTGGTGGTTTCCAACCTGGTCAACATCGTCTCTGCCGACTACTTCGATATCGGCTTCAACGAATATGCCTCGATCATGGTGCCGGTAAACATCGTCAGCGTGGCGGCGACGTTAGCCATGCTGCTGTGGTTTTTCCGCAAAGATTTACCAAAGATCTATGACCTCAACCAACTGGACAATCCGGACGAAGCAATCCACGACCGGGCCACTTTTGTAGCCGGCTGGTGGGTGTTGGCACTACTCCTGATCGGCTTCTTTGTCATTGAGCCATTGGGGGTGCCAATCAGCGCCATTGCAGCGGTCTGTGCATTCATTCTTTACGTCATCGCGGCTCGTGGTCACGCCATCAATACAAGCAAGGTGCTCAAAGAGGCGCCATGGCAGGTGGTGATTTTTTCTTTGGGTATGTACCTGGTTGTTTATGGCCTGAAGAACGCCGGTCTGACCGACCACATCGCGCAGATCCTGAACGTGTTCGCCGGTTATGGCGTTTGGGGCGCGTCCCTTGGTACAGGGCTGCTTACAGCGTTGCTGTCTTCGATCATGAACAACATGCCCACCGTTTTGGTAGGCGCCTTATCCATTCATGCCGCCGAAGTCGATGGTGTTGTCCAGCAAGCGATGGTTTACGCCAACATCATCGGCTGCGACCTGGGCCCGAAGATCACCCCAATTGGGAGCTTGGCAACTCTGTTGTGGCTGCACGTGCTCGCCCGGAAAAATATAACGATCAGCTGGGGTTACTACTTCAAGACCGGGATCGTGCTGACCGTGCCCATCCTCGTCGCCACATTGTCCGCCCTGGCACTGCGCCTCAGTTTTTGAATCAAGGAATCGTCTGATGAAAGTCTTGTTCATGTGCACCCACAACAGCTGCCGCAGCATTCTGTCCGAGGCGCTTTTCAACCACTTGGCGCCCGAGGGTGTAGAAGCCGTCAGCTCAGGAAGCTTTCCCAGTGGCCGGGTGAATCAACGGGCATTGCAAACGCTGGAGGCGGCGGGTATCGCCACGGCGGGCTTGAGCAGCAAGGCTTCGGATGCTTTTGAAGGCTCACCTCCAGACATCGTGATCACTGTCTGTGACCGGGCAGCGGGTGAGGCATGCCCAATCTTCTTTGGGCCAGCTTTGAAGGCGCATTGGGGTCTGGCCGACCCGTCTGACGCTAGCGGTTCGGAAGCCGAGATCACCGCAGCTTTTGAAACCACACTCGCCAAAATTCACGAGCGCGTGAGCGCATTTCTTGCGCTGCCACTGAAGACCATCAGCGCTGAACAGTTGAAAGCTGAACTGAACCGCATCGGTTCGCTTTAAAGATCAACCGAGGCGGCACCCAGCCAGGCGCCGCCGTAGGAGTTTATATGCAAGACACATTGCCGAACGTACACGCCGACCTGATCGACATTCCGTCGCTGGAGCAACTGTCGCCTCGCACGCCTTCGCTCCATAAACCTCGCATTCTTCTGCTGTATGGATCAACGCGAGAGCGCTCGTTCAGCCGGTTAGTCACGCAAGAGGCAGCACGCCTGCTGAATGAGTTTGGCGCTGAAACCAAGATCTTTGACCCATCGGGTCTGCCGCTTCCGGATGACGCTCCCGATACACATCCCAAGGTCGCTGAGCTGCGCGAGCTGATGCAATGGTCTGAGGGACAGGTGTGGTGCTCCCCTGAGCGTCACGGCTCCATGAGTGCAGTATTCAAAGCCCAAATTGACTGGGTTCCGCTGGCGATAGGTGCTGTACGACCTACGCAAGGAAAGACCCTTGCAGTGATGCAGGTCTGCGGCGGCTCGCAATCTTTCAACGTGGTCAATCAGCTGCGGGTACTGGGCCGATGGATGCGGATGTTCACCATCCCAAACCAATCTTCGGTGGCCAAGGCATTTACCGAGTTCGACGAGGCAGGTCGTATGAAGCCGTCCTCGTACTACGACCGACTCGTGGATGTGATGGAAGAGCTGATGAAGTTCACCCTGCTGTTGCGGGATCGCCAGGATTATTTGGTTGATCGGTACTCCGAGCGCAAAGAGTCCGCCGAAGAGCTTTCCAAACGCGTCAACCAGCGCTCCATCTAACGTCAGTGCGAGGAAACTGTATGAGCCAGATCACGATCTATCACAACCCGCAATGTGGCACCTCTCGCAACACCTTGGAGCTGATCCGCAACAGCGGAGAAGAGCCGACTGTTGTCGAGTACCTACAGACCCCACCTGACCGCACCACGCTTGTCAGGTTGATCAAGGATATGGGTATTGAGGTGCGGGCCCTGCTTCGCATCAAAGGCACTCCTTACGAGGAGTTGGGACTGGGCGATACGTCACTTACTGATGATCAGCTCATCGATGCCATGATGGCTCACCCCATCCTGATCAATCGCCCCATCGTCGTGACGCCCTTGGGCACACGCTTGTGTCGACCGTCAGAGGCAGTCCTCGACCTTCTGCCGCAAGAGCAGCGCGGCAGCTTCGTCAAAGAAGACGGACAAGTCGTCATTGATGAGAATGGCCGCAGGGTTTAAACCGATGTAAGGCAGATGGGCCTGGGGGGATGCTGGTGAATCAAAACTCGAAATTTGATGTAGTTGTCATTGGCGGTGGCCAATCCGCGCTCACCGTAGCCTATTTCTTGAGGCGTACAGGCCTTTCCTATGTATTACTCGACGCCGAGTCAGCACCGGGAGGGGCCTGGCGGCATGGGTGGGATTCTCTCCGACTATTCTCGCCGTCTGCTTGGAGCTCTATTGCCGGCTGGCCCATGCCAGCAGTATCCGGGGGGACTCCTGGGCGGGACGATGTTATCGACTATCTAACTCTGTACGAGCGTCGATATGACTTTCCCATCATCCGATCCACGCGGGTAAACCGTGTCGAGAAAATCGAAGACGGATTACGGGTTGTCTCCGAGGGAAGAGCCTGGGAGGCCAAAGCGGTTATCAGTGCAACAGGCACCTGGAGCCGCCCATTTATCCCAAGCTATCCCGGACAGGAGTTGTTTTTAGGGCAGCAGCTTCATTCCGCTCATTACGTTGGGCCGGATGAGTTTGAGGGGAAAACTGTCCTTGTCGTCGGTGGTGGCAACTCGGGAGCCCAGATTTACGCCGAGGTTTCCAAAGTGGCTCAGGCAACCTGGGTAACTCAAGAGGCCCCGAAGTTTCTGCCTGATGAGGTCGATGGCCGCGTCCTGTTCGAGCGAGCTACTGCTCGATTGAAGGCGCAGCAGGAGGGCCTGGAACCTCAGCAGCCGCCAGGAGGGCTCGGAGACATCGTTATGGTTCCGTCGGTCAGGGACGCTCGCGAACGCGGCGTGCTGAATGCCGTACGATCATTCAAGCGCTTCACTTCGACAGGCGTTGTGTGGTCATCAGGAGACGAAACAAAGGTGGACGTTGTCATCTGGTGCACGGGATTTTCTCCCGCGCTCGACCACCTGAGCAGCCTGGGCGTTGTAGGCCTGGACGGTAAAGTGGCTGTGGACGAAAATCGAAGTGTTGCGTCACCCAATTTGTGGCTGGTGGGTTACGGCGATTGGACGGGGCTCGCCTCTGCGACATTGATCGGAGTAACCCGCACCGCTCGGGATGTAGTCAAGCAAGTGCAAAGCTATCTCACAGGTGCAGCACGATAGCTCACGCCCAGAATTCTAGTGGACTACTGTGATGCGACTTCAAGCTCAGGAAAGAGAATAGGCCCCAGTGGCGGAGTCGCCTGGCACAGGCTGAGCCGCCAGTAGCCAACGTCGTGCCATTTTCCAAGCTTGAATCCTACCTCTGGATATGTGCCGATGTGCACGAATCCCAGCGACTCGTGCAGTCCCACACTTCCTTCATTGGGCTGCGCAATTGCGGCGTACGCTGCGCGAAATCTCTGCTTATCAAGAATCGGAAGCAAGGTCTCATAGAGTTCACGGCCAACACCCTGACGGCGAGCTGACTCTGCTATGTACACCGTCACGTCAACAGCCCATCGGTAGGCCGGACGAGCCCTGTGCTGGCTTGCGTAGGCGTAGCCCTTGATCTCGCCATCCTCTTCAGCCACTAGGTAGGGATATGTCTGAAGTGTCGTCGCTATCCGCTGAGCAATTTCCTCAGCGCTTGGCGGAGTCTCTTCAAACGAGATCGCCGTTGTCGAAACGATGGGAGCGTAAATGCCTTGGATAGCTTCAGCATCTGCTACCGCCGCCGTACGGATTTTCAAAGCCATGCAGGTCATCCCCGTTTCAATTTAGTGTTCTTTTGCCGAAAGAAATTTGAGTCCAACAATTCCGGCCAAAATCAGAAAAAAACAGAAGATTCGCATTGCGTTGCGATCCTCGCCGAGCACCAAAATCCCATACACAGCCGTACCTAACGCTCCGATCCCAACCCATACTGCGTAGGCTGTACCGACCGGAATAGTGCGGGTTGCCAATGACAGGAGATACATGCTCAGGCAAATGAACACTGCACAAAAGATGCTCGGCCAGAGCCGGGTAAAGCCATCTGTGCGCGGCATAGCAGCTGCGTAAAAAATCTCACAACCGCCGGCTAGTAACAAAAAAACCCAACCCACAAATACCATCCTTGCTGAAAATTATGCCCTCGGTTCATGATGAAAAGTTACTGCCAGGCCCGATTATGGTACCCCACCCCACCCCAGTTCACGGTGCACACCGCAGCAGTGGTTCCGCTTGGCGCTGCTTTTCATTCTGGTTCATCAGGGCGGGCTCTAGGAAAACCAACCAAATCGAGTCGGCGGGTGGCAATCGACGATAACTCGGCTGTATACTTATTGCTCAGCCTTACCTTTGAGTTACAGGAACATCAGCATGACTGTACTCCAAACGATCTACTGGCAGCCTACGCCGCCTTAGCGCTACGCCCCCTCGCAACATCCTGCTTCCGCTAGCCTCGCTCGCGGGTGCGCACTGCTGTACGCCTGGTTTTACACCTTAAGCACACAGCAAAAAAATCCTCAAAATTTGAATTTGTATCGATTCGCTCGCCATTCCCTTGGCGTGCGCGATGCTTTGCCTTGGATATTTCTATGCTGCAAAAACTTAGAAAAACGTGGTTTTCCAACGTCCGTGCAGACGTGCTCGCGGGGCTGGTGGTCGCACTCGCGTTGATCCCGGAAGCCATCGCCTTTTCCATCATCGCCGGGGTAGATCCCAAAGTCGGTCTCTACGCCTCCTTCTGTATCTGTGCTGTCATCGCCTTTGTCGGCGGGCGCCCCGGAATGATCTCGGCGGCGACAGGCGCCATGGCACTGCTGATGGTTACGCTGGTAAAAGAGCATGGACTCCAGTACCTGCTGGCCGCGACTCTACTATGTGGCGTACTTCAAATCCTTGCCGGCTACCTGAAGCTTGGCTCGTTGATGCGCTTTGTTTCACGCTCGGTAGTCACCGGGTTCGTAAACGCATTGGCGATTCTGATTTTTATGGCGCAATTGCCTGAGCTGACCAATGTCACCTGGCATGTCTATGCCATGACCGCTGCGGGCCTTGGAATCATCTACCTGTTCCCGTATGTACCGAAAATCGGCAAGCTGATTCCGTCACCGTTGGTGTGCATCCTGACGCTGACTGCTGTCGCCATTTACCTCGGTTTGGATATCCGCACCGTCGGTGACATGGGCCAACTGCCGGATACGTTGCCGATTTTCCTTTGGCCCGAAGTGCCGCTGAACTTTGAAACCCTGCGCATCATTTTCCCGTACTCGGCTGCGTTGGCAGTAGTGGGTCTACTCGAATCAATGATGACCGCGACCATCGTCGATGATCTGACCGATACCACCAGCAACAAAAACCGCGAGTGCAAAGGCCAGGGCGTGGCCAACATCGCTGCCGGCATGCTTGGCGGCATGGCAGGTTGCGCCATGATCGGTCAGTCGATCATCAACGTGAAATCTGGGGGGCGCACCCGTCTCTCGACATTGTGTGCCGGCGTTTTCCTGCTGCTGATGGTGGTATTCCTTGGCGAATGGCTCTCCAAAATCCCTATGGCGGCACTCGTTGCTGTAATGATAATGGTGTCCATCGGCACCTTTAGCTGGGATTCCTTGCGCAATCTGAAAGAGCATCCGCTGTCGACCAACCTCGTCATGGTGGCGACCGTTGTGGTCGTCGTGGCTACTCACAACCTGGCCTACGGCGTACTGGTAGGTGTGCTGCTGGCTTCGCTGTTCTTCGCCAATAAGGTCGGGCACTACCTAGATATCAAGAGCACTCTGGAAGAGACGAAATCGCATCGGACTTACCACGTCGTGGGCCAGGTGTTCTTTAGCTCTGCGGACAAGTTCACTGAGGTTTTTGACTTCAAGGAAGCGCTCAACAAGGTCACCATCGATCTCACACAGGCGCATTTCTGGGATATCACCGCCGTCGCAGCGCTGGATAAGGTCGTGATCAAGTTCCGACGCGAAGGCGCTGAGGTTGAAGTGCTCGGTCTCAATGAAGCCAGCGCAACAATCGTTGACCGCTTCGGCGTGCATGACAAGCCCGGTGCCATCGACAAGCTCATGAGCCACTAAGGAGAACGACAATGACCCACGTAATGGCATGCATTGATAACTCACAATCCTCATTGGCGGTCTGCGATTACGCAACATGGGCCTCGCAACGACTCAGCGCTCCCCTGACCTTGCTTCATGTGCTGGATAAGGAGAAATATCCTGCATCCGCTGACCTTAGCGGCAATATCGGTCTCGGTAGCAGAGAACATCTACTGGAAGAGTTGGCCACGCTGGATGCACAGCGTGCAAAACTGGCCTTGGAGCATGGGCAGCACATGCTTGAAAAAGCTCGCGAGCGAACATTCATCTCTGGCGCCATGTCACCTGATCTGAAGCAGCGCCATGGCCATCTCGTCGAGAGCCTGAGCGATCTCCAAGACGATATTCGATTACTGGTGATTGGAAGAGTCGGTGAGGACAGCACTCGCACTGCCCAGAGTCTTGGCAGCCAGATTGAAGCAGTAGTCCGAACTATCCACCGCCCCATCCTGATTACAACCAGCCATTTCAGGAAACCTGAAACGGTCATGGTGGCATTTGACGGCAGCGCTACAGGCCACAAGACCGTACAGATGCTTGCTTCAAGCCCGCTGTGCGAAGGCCTGCCAATTCATATCGTCATGGTTGGTACGGACTCTGAAGAGAACCAGAACGAGCTGGAGAAAGCACGAACCACACTTGCCTCTTCTGACTCGCTAGTGCATGCCGAGATCCGCCCAGGCGAAGTAGAGTCGGTACTGCATGAGTATCAGGCAGAGCACGGCATTGACCTCTTGGTCATGGGGGCGTACGGGCACTCACGCATCAGGCAGTTTCTGGTAGGCAGCACGACCACGACGATGCTGCGAACATCCACTTTACCCGTATTGCTGCTTCGCTGAGCCAGTTCCACTGGCCACAGTATTTCCAGAACTGCGGAAATGCCGTGGCCACCCTGGACGATGACTAACTGATCTTGCCGTAACGAGACCACATGCAACTCATAACTGAAATTGTTCACCCCGAGCTGAAATCCAAGCAGGGCAGAGTATTCCGTCGACATGCAGCACGCGGCATCGTGATGCGGGGTGAACAGATTCTGCTGCTGTTCACAGAGCGCTATAACGACTTCAGCTTTCCTGGTGGCGGTCTTGATGGTGACGAGGACATTGTCACAGGTCTGAAGCGCGAGCTTGAGGAAGAGACTGGTGCTCGTGAAATACAGGTGCTCCAGCACTACGGTTACATCGAGGAGTACCGGCCCTACTGGAAGCCACAGTACGATCTGATGCACATGACCTCGCATTTTTATCAATGCGAAGTAGCGCCCCAGCTAGAGCCCGTGAGAATGGAAAGCCACGAAATCGCTAATGGTATGCGGCCTGTCTGGATCAACCTGCATGAAGCCATTACGCACAATGAAGCCGTCATGCAGCGTCAGGACTCATCGATGGGGCAGTCCATTCACCGCGAAACTTTCATGCTGAAAAAAGTTGCTGCGGAGTTGCTGGTGCAAATCAGCCGTTGACGGGGATGGGCGAGTCAACATCGCTCCTTCATTCCCAGCATATGTTTCCCCGGATATTTGATGATCGGAGCAACTGAGGCCCAGCATAATGCAAGAACCTCAGCGCGATCCTCCGACACAGGCATTTGAATCTGGCGTAAGTCTATTTGGGGATATACGCAGCTACCGACTTGCGAATCTCTTCCCGCGCTTCATCGGCGCTGCCCCAGCGGCCCATCTTCACCCACTTACCCGGTTCCAATGCTTTGTAGTTTTCGAAGAAGTGCTGGATCTGTGCGAGGAGTAACGCAGGGAGGTCTGAGCACTCCTTTACGTCGATGTACATGGAGCTGAGTTTTTCATGAGGCACTGCGATCACCTTGGCATCGGCTCCGGCTTCGTCAGTCATGTACATCACACCAACCGGGCGACTGCGGATGACAACTCCAGGTGAGACGGGATATGGACAAACCACCAGGACGTCCAGCGGATCGCCATCGTCGCTCAGCGTGTTCGGGATAAACCCGTAGTTGGCCGGATAGAACATCGGTGTACTGAGAAAGCGGTCAACGAAAATTTGTCCGCTCGACTTGTCCACCTCGTACTTGATCGGCGAGTGGTTTGCAGGAATCTCGATAACGGTGAAAAAGTCATCGGGGATGGCGTTGCCAGCTGGGATGTCCGCGTAACTCATGTTCACAGCTCCGAAGTTGTGGAGGGTGTTGAGCTGGAGGGCGTTTTTCCAAGGGTGCCCATCTCGATTGGCGTCTTCGTGAAAAACACCGATATTTCCTCAGAGTCCAATCGTTTGAACAATCGTTCTGCCTCATCTTCCGTGATGGCCAAGCGAATCTCCGTGGGTTGATCCGCCAGCTCAAAAAAGTGTGATGAATGCAGTTTTCCTGTGTGCCCAAACCCTTCGATTCCAGTGCAGAGCGTGGCGCCTCGCAACCCCATTTCTTTAGCCACGTCGACGATCCATTCGCCTAGCATCTTTCCCTGATAACGACGGTTTTGTTGGGTGAAGAAAACGACCATATAGCCTTTCATTTCTATCTCCTCAGCGAGTACCAATCATTTGGTAGGACAGAAGCCCGGCAGCGGTCATCGCTAACGAGCCTGCAACGTGCAACGAAATTGAGCCAAGCGCCCAGACCAGTCTGCCCTCCCGAATCAAGGCAACCGTTTCGGCTGAAAATGTAGAGAAGGTGGTAAGCCCACCACAGAAACCCGTGATGATCAGGAGACGCCACTCTGGACTGAGGGTAGGAGAAGCGGCCAAGAAGGCGATGGCCAGGCCGATGATGTAGCCCCCAACCATGTTCGCGACCACAGTACCTGGGGGAATCGTAGGAAACAGAGCATTCAGTTTCATGCCCAATATCCAGCGCAACCAGGCTCCAAGTGAAGCACCAACGGCGATGACCATTAATGACTTCAGCATGGCGAGCCCACCTCATCAGACCTGAGTGGACTAACTCGCAAGCGGCTCGCGCCGAAAGAAAAGGGAAACTCGGAGGGTAAGATCATAGCCTGTCCTAAAATGGAGGACAGGGAGGCGCACCTACGCACCCTGTCCAGGGTTCACGTAGGCATCATCAGCACGAAGGCGGTTAAAGGAGGAATGCCATCTCCTGATCTGATCCTATAGCATCAGCGCCAATGGTATCAATAGGCATCAAGAGCAGCTGCATGCAAGCGATCTGAAGGCCCTTTTGGCTAGGCAAGATGTTTGATTGTTGGCGCTGATTGAAAACTGACCCATCCTGCCGATTGAAAATTGACCCAGGGAGGATTGCTGATTTTTGTCCCAGCAATTGTGGATAGGAAGGTGAGTTGGCCGGACGGTTACAAATGATCGACATGGCCAATGTATCTGCTACTGGGCGCGGTTGTAGGCGATCAAAATTCGCATTTGGTGAATCGAAACTCATAAATGTTAGCGTTTTCGCCTGCTTTAAAGCATTTTTTACAGGTTTTCGAGGATTTTTGAGTGAAAACTCAGATTGACAAATAGGCAATTTATTTACCGTTCGTCGGCAATGTCCATTTTATTTTCACCCCCCCCCCTCTTGAAAATTTTTAAGCGAGACGGAGTTCTTATATTTGAGAGCAAGATAAAAGCGGCAGTGGCCCAGGCACCGCTTTTCTCACAGGATCCCACCGGCTTTAGGTCTGATATTTACGGCTTCTAGATCACACGGTTTGAGGGTCTGGTGTGAAGCTGAGGTTGGAATGGGTGGGCCGGGGGCCAAGGAGAAATCGCTTTCCTTTGCAGCCGCAGGCTGCTGCTGACGCTTTGACGTCAAACCAATAGGGCTTTTTTGCTGGGATCAGCCCGTCTGAAATTCCACCAGTCTCGGACAACAGGCTCGGCTGGTGTCCGTCGCCTTCAATGTTCCAGCAAGATGCACTCGGTGACCTACTGCGCGCTTCGAAAATTCGGATCTGTAAACAAAATTTTTGATCTGTAAACCTCGGCGGTTAACACGTTAAAAAATTGGTTTACAGGTGGATCTGGCCGCGCTTGGGCTATTTTGCCAATTTATTGATAATGCGAGCCCAATGACCCTACTGTCTGATGGTCAGCTCTGGTCTCTTGCCTGCGAAGCCTATGGGGATGATCTCCCTGTAATCCTTCGATCGCTTTTAAGCGCCTACGAGCGTCGTCCTGGGCTGAATAATCCTATCCGTGTTCACAGGTCGGTCATCGGCGTTGATGGCTTTACAGCGCTTCGAGAGGCCCTTGTTACACAGCGCTCCAATAGTTTCCATCAGATCCAAGGTTGCTTGGAGATCCGCGAACCTCTGGCTTGGCATCTCGTACGCCATCTGCAGCAGAAGCTGATAATCGATGGGCACGCCCCTGCTTCAATCCGCGATCAGCGTTTTGCGGGAGACCTGGGGCTTTGACCTTGTCCAGTTGAGACACCTACGGATTTCGGACTTGCAGAGGCTTGCAGCGAACGAGCTCATTTGTGATAGCCCAAGCGCTGAGGTTTACGGGTATAGCTTGAAGTCGCTGCCCTCATGCCACTGGCTAGGATCGATATCAGTGATTTCTAGCCCGTAGGTGCGCAGGAGCCAGCGTGTTTGCTCGCCGTATTCACTTCCAGGCTCACTGCGGCCATGCAGCGCAATGCGATTGTTTACCAAGGCGATATCACCTGGCTGCAGAGGAACAGCGATTGCGCAGTCAGCACATGCGTGTTTCAGAGCGTCCATTGCCTCCTGCGCGGACTTGTGGCCGATGTCAGCAATCTGCGTGGTGCTGTGGCTGAATCGGATCCACCAGCTTCCATTCATTTGGAAGAGAAGCTGCGCATCATCGACATCAAGTTCGTCGCCCAGGATGTCTACCATCCCATCCTGGAAGGTCAGTTGCGAACCAATGATGTACTGGGGCTTCTGGAGTTCGTCGATATGCTCTTGGCTCAAGTGCGCCATGAGGTGGTCAAGAGGCATAACCGTAGTCGGAACTTGCTTCGGGTTGCGCAGTGCCGACAAGCACACAAAGTCTGGAGAGGGTGCAATGCGTTCATTCAGGGGGTCGCGGTATCCCCGCAACGGGAAGGTCACTCCATCGGTGTGCCCACTCATCTTGTCCGCCGATTTGACTGTGAATTTACCTCGGCCAGGCGGGAACACCACCAGGTTCACGAACAGATCGCCTCCGTTCTCGGAGCCATAGGAAACCGTGGCGGAATTGATAGCCGCAAGGCACGCGATCGCAGTGACTCGGGCAATGACCGTGCCTTCTGCTTCAGGCACCGGGCAAAAATCAATAGGGGTATCGGGTAGGTCATCTGGCCGGAAGATACCCTCCAGCGTCAGGCAAGGCTGTGCCCATGCAAAGGCTTGCACCTCTGCACAGCTGCTCCCCCGGCTATTGAGCTCGCGTTCGATCGCAGGCTGCAGCTCACGCCCCAGATCGCCGGGGCGCGCCAGGTACTCAAGCACTTGCTCGTAGGTCACGTTCGCTCGCCATTCGCTGACTGCGACACGCACTGCTTCTGTAAAGATTGCCTGGATCAATTGTGTCCCTACACGCGCGAGTGATATAAAAGTGATGTATGTCAGCGTGATTATCACGCACGATCTCACCAGCGACCAAATCCGTCTATGAAAATGCCCAAGCTTCAGCCTGCCGATTATCTCCAAGGGTGCGCTAGTTTCCTAGCCTGCCTTAAGCCATTCATGCACTTGCGGGAGACCTCCCAGGGCATTGAGTGTGAGATGACTCTGGCTAATGGCCAGCCTGTAGTGGTCACCGGCAAGGACGAGCCGCACTTGCTGCTTGGCTTGATGTCCGTACTCGTCGAACTGATTCCTCAAGTTCCAGCCGACGAACGGTTAGCGATGCCACCTGTCTCACGCACAGTGCCTGCGGATAAGCAGACTTTGGAGGCGACCATGCAACCTACCGCTACTACCAAAATCACCGATGAACGAACACAAGCTGCCCGCTTGCAAATTGGTTTAACTACCAAGGTCTCGCTTCATGAGTTGGTAAGACGCGTAGCAAAACGCCGTGGGGTATCGCTGTCGATCGCTGCGCGAGATCTGGTGCAGGACGGGCTGACCCGGTTCGATAAAGAATCAAGGACAGTAGACCCTTCGGAGCTGCTGACTGATTACGAGCGCACTGCCAATGATTACGCAGGTGCCGATTCGGAGAGTTGGATCATCCGGGCTGACAGGCGTCTGGTGATGAGAACGCGCTTACGCGCAGGTGAATATGAGCGCTCGTTGTCATCATTCACCAACTTCCTTCTCGCCAACGCTTTGAGCCATTGCCCTCACGCTGCTGCTGTGCGTGAGGCAACGACTAATTCGATTACTACTGATGAGGTTGTCGTAGAGGCTATCAAGGCGATCGAGCAGGTCAGTGGGGTAAAAGCCCGTGCTCTCGCTCCTCAGATCGATCTAGGTGAGCAACGCGGCCTGACCAACATGATCCTTGGTGGCTCTGTACTGGCGCCTGCGCGAGTCCTGGCGAAGCTGGCTGTCGTTTTGAAGAAGCCTTTGGACGTTGTGTCGGTAGCCTTGGAGCGTCGGTTCGCCACCCAATGCGTTCCAGCTTTCAAAGCGACTGATGGAAAACCCACCGTGCAAGCGGAACGCAAGGCGTGGAGTGTCGCAGTCAAAGAGCTTCAGCTGCCGGCTGAGGAACAAGAGCGTCTCCTGAACCTAGAGGGCTAAGTGTGAATCCATTCGACCGGGCACGTCGGCAAGCATTCGAAACCCGAGAAGCCCTGGTCGGATTGGCCGCTTCTCTAGGTGGCGTCAGCTCCTCTGAGCTCCTGGCTCATGTTGAGGAAACGCTCGAAATCGCGATTGAGCGCTTACCTTTCGGGCACCCGGAGTTGGGTGGCGGCAGCGGGGTGCTCAAGCGAGAAATTCAAACCATCTACATCCGCAACGATGTGTCTCCAGGAGAAACGGCCTATCTCATCGCCCATGAGTTGGGTCACTGGTACCTCGACGGCGATCGCCCTGCACAGACGGTCGCTCATCTGACCAGCATGACTGATTCCTATGGCAGTCAGGCTACGGTGGCGGTGGAAGCATACGGTGCTCGTGAGCGCTTGGAGCTTCAAGCCAACGTGTTTGCTCGTGAGCTTCTGCTACCCCGTGGTGTCGCAAGCCAACTGTTCTATAGCGGTACTGGTGCCACGGTCATCGCAGCCACTCTGGAGGTGCCGCTGGAGATCGTTCGTCTTCAGCTATTCGACGGCATTTTGCTCCCCATATTGCCTCCTGCTCCACCTCCTCCTCTGCCGCTTATGACGCAGGGGCAGCACGATGCTGCTACCGCGTCCGAAACCTTCGTCAACGTTGTTGCCGGGCCGGGTACTGGTAAAACGACGACACTGATCCATCGCATCAAGCACCTGGTCGAGCGCGGTATCCCTCCCAGCCAAATCTTGGTGCTGACCTTCACGAACAAGGCGGCTCATGAATTGGTTGAACGCCTGAAGGTGTCTGGCATCTCCGGAGCCGCCGACGTGTGGGCCGGGACTTTTCATGCATTCGGGCTCGAATTCCTTCGCAAATACCATCAGATTTTTGGCCTGGAGTCCGACGTTCGGCTCGCAGATCCGCTGATGCAAGTTCGCCTGATGGTGAGCACGCTGCCCAAGGTGCGGCTCAAGTATTATCTGAGGCTACAGAACCCGTACGATTGGCTACCTGGCGTTCTGGGCCATATCAAACGACTCAAGGAAGAATGCCTCACAGTTGCCGACTACCGCACGCGCTTGGCTGCACTTCCGCCCTGCGAGCCGGATGTAGCCAATGAGCGCGAAGACATCGCCACCCTGTTTGAAGCGTACGAAACAGCAATGCGAGCTGAGCATTTGGTCGACTACGTTGACCTCATTGCCCTCCCTGCATCCCAGGCCAAGCGGGATAGAACAAGCGTTGCTCAGTACATCGACCATTTCTCGCACGTACTAGTGGACGAGTATCAGGATGTCACCGAGGTGATGGTCGACCTCCTTCGTCAATTGGCGCTGAATGCTCAATCATTCTGGGTCGTCGGTGATGTGCGTCAGGCCATTCACCATTGGCGAGGCGCGTCGATCCGTAGCTTGATGCACTTCGACACCACGTTCTTGAGCACCATTCCAGGAGCAACGGTGCGCCGCTACGCTCTCGACCTGAATCGGCGAAGCACGCCTGAGATCTTGGAGCTATTTTCCTGCGCAGGCATCCATCATGCACTGAATGACCGGATGCCTCTGGAACCAGTCACGGCGTATCGTCCCTCGATCGGGGTCATACCTACCCTGTATGAGTGCGACTCCAAGCCCTCCCAAGCCGTCACCATCGCTCAGCGCATTGATGGGCTGGTGCAGAGGGGTGTCCCGTACAGGGATCAAGTCGTGATCAGCCGCAAATCGGCAAACGTTGAGCAAATTGTTGAAGCGCTTGAAAACCTGAATGTGCCAGTGCTGCACATCGGCGATGTCTGCCAGCGCCCTGAGATAAAGAAGCTGCTGTGCCTGATGGAACTGCTGTGTATGCGACAGCCGCGTTCACTGGTCGGGCTGATCTCTGAGCCAGCGTTTCGAATGCCGCCCCAAGACATTGAGCACCTCCTATTCCTGACCCGCAAAGGCGCGGGATTGAGCATGCAGCGAGGCCGTTGGTTATGGCTGCCTACGCCAGGCCTCTCGCCCGCTGGCCAGCAAGCCAAGTCAAATTTGGCGTTGCTGCTGAGAGGGCTCAAGCGGAATTCAAGGCCTTGGGATTTTGTCGCCAAAGTACTGCTCGATCAGCGCTACGGTCTTCCAAACCCTGCTGATCAGACCATTCAGGCCCATACTCAGCGCTTGGCAACATGGCTGTTCGTCTATGCCGTACGCAATGGTGACGGAGATATCCGCCAGGCACGGCTTTCCCAGTTCCTGCTTCGCGAGGAGCTTCGCCGTAGGATTGGAGAAAAACTAGGGGATCGCGGTTTACCGCCTGAAGCGCGAGTCCTGGATGCGGTGAGCGTTATGACCGTGCATTCCAGCAAGGGGCTTGAGTACCCAGCAGTTCACGTCACCGATGTTGACGACGCGTCATACGGCGCCAATCGACCCTATGCATACGATGTGCGGGGGTTGGATCTCATCCCTCCCGAAGTTTTGAACAGCACGGGAACAGAGTTCATGTTCGAAGAACGTGTAGAGCGCAATAACCTGCTCTATGTTGCTCTGTCTCGGGCCCGTGATTACCTGTATCTCTATGAGATCAGCGGGTGGCCACGTCCAGTTCCGCTCAATCGCGCTGCTCCAACTTGTCTGGTTAAGCGCTCGGGGGTGAAGGTACCGCCCGCACCCATCATACCGCTGCCGTTGGCTAGCAGCACCGTGGTACCCACTGTGAGCTATGAGGCGTTCCAGGCCTACATGAGCTGTCCCCTCCAGTACCACTATCGCTATGAGCTAGCGCTCACTGCTGAGCAGGAAATCGACGTCTCGATCCGTGCTCGCTGGGCGATTATGGACATGCTGTTGGCCGTGGCGAGGGATGGCACTGACCCCAACACGGCATTCCAAGCCGCATGGGCGTTACGCGGACTTCCAGATAGGGCAGAAGACCCTGGCTTGATGGATGATGCGATTGCCGCCGCCAAGCGTGGGCTGGTGGTGGTTAACAGCGTCGGCGGTGCCGTCGAAGAAGGGATGGTTTCTGAAGTCAACGGTGTTCGCATTGAGCTCCCTTGGATGCTCGTCGATAAAGGGCAGCTGCACTGGATTCGAGCTCAGACGGGGATCCAGTACACCCTTAGTCACCTACGGCCCATGATGCTTGATATCAATGGATCTCGAAGGCCGAGTGCGAAGATCTACTCCATTATCACTGACCAGCACGTGATGGATGGCTCTTCCAAGCAGGCCGCGAGCACGTCCGTATACAAGATGGCTCAACGTTTTGCCGCAGGTGATCGATCCGCCTCCAGAGGTCGGCATTGTGGGCGCTGCGCGTATTTGAGCATCTGTGCAAGCATCCCCTGACTGACCTCCTTGAAGCCAATCGCAATTAAATTTCGACTCAACATGAAATTAACGCAAGGGATTGCTATGCAAAATTATACTGACTCTGTAGAGGAGTATATTAAAAGAACCATCTTTTCAAAAACGGGAGAGACGTTTCTCGATCTCTCAAGTCAGGAAGACATCCTTTATTCTGAGCTCAATGATATCGGTCAATGGTTATGTAAGGACTATATAAAGGGTGATTCAAGTTTCTATCTATTAGATAGTGTGCAAGTCCAAGCAGCAGCCGTCCACGGCCACCAGGCAGTTCTGGTTTATAAAGGAATGCTTGATTTGATATTCCGTACTTCCGCAATGATGGTGGGAGCAGAGCGGCGCCACAAATTCCCAGGCGAGGAATTTTATGAGCCTTGGAGAAACAATTTAAACTATTGGTTCAGATGTGCAGAATTTGATTGGTCGGATAAAAGATATTGGTGGCTTCATCGCGATGATTCTAGAAAGGCCTTTGAAATGTGTGCTGAGGGCTTATTCGTATTCCTCCTGCTGCATGAAATAGGACATCTTCATAATTTACACGGTGACAGGCGGATTGAGAAATCAAGGTCTGAAATTTCTACATTTTCTTTAGATGATGATGAGATTTTTGTACACGAAGCACTTGGATGCGGTGAGGCGATGAGCGAAGCCGATAGGCTGGCTTCACACGCTCGTGAGATAGTTGCAGATACCTACGCATTTAAGTTTATGATTGTAGAACTAAGAGATAGCTTACTTCCAGAGTCGGCATACTCCGGTCGTGACGAGGTGGCATTGCGCGCCCTGAATTTTGGCGTGTGCAACCATATGGTGGCCTCCTTGTTTTGGGCTTTTAGCTTTCAGCGGCCAATGCGCAATGATATCCAAGAAGATGACTACCCTTCTCATCTTTTTAGGTTGCAAAGTATTGAGAATTCAGCCCTTGAAGGTCAATTGGCTGGTGGTAATGAAGAAACATATCTTGGTATGGCAGTTGGCATAAAGACGTATACTGCGAAGTTGGTTTGTGCCGCTGGTGATGATGAATTCGTTACTTGGCGTGAGACGGCTAAAATCCCTGCAAATCAGGAGCACTATCAGAAGATACGTGGAGTGGTGGGTGAATGGTCAAATATTAAATTTGGCGTGCGTGATGAGGATTGGCTGCCCTGGCCGTTTTCAACCTGAGATCAGGTAACACCCAACTACCAGTACGCGAGGAATGTTTTCGTTATGACCTACATTAACTTGCCCAGTGATCAGCAAGCTGCAATCACCAATGTCGATGAGGCGGTGCTTCGATCAGCGGTACGCAAGTGTTTGGATGAAGAGCGCATGGGGCCGATTCAGGGCCTAGGGCTCGGTGACTGTGGGCCCTATATAGGTAACAAGCTCCATGGGTTCCAGCGAGCGATCGCCGAGTACAGCAAGGCCAAGGCCCATGCCAAGCGCGAACGCACTCGACAGGATGCGCTGTATGCCGGCAATGACCTCATTCACGCTGTGCAGCAGATGAAAGAGCGGTTCGAAACAGAGCGCAAAGAGGGGGAGCTGTTTTTCATTGATGATCAGATCAGGCCGCCCTTCCATCTCAGCAAGCGGCTATCAGTGCCCGTGTCGTTCCGCTGGCGAGCGTCATCGTCTGCGGACTGGAAGCACGGTCACCTGACGTTCGTCTACGATTTCTCCCCTCAGCCCAGCTACACCCTGCCGCTGCCCAAGCGCAAACCCAGCGCGGCGCAGGCAGCGAGGGATTTTGAAGACAGTCTGTACCGAGAATGGGAGCGTTTGAAGGCTCAGGTCCTTTTCTCTATGAGGGAGTTCTTCCGCGATGGTGGCGACGGTGATGCTGTGCCTGAGGTGTTCGCGGTGAGACCTAGTCCCCACGGTGGGGGGTTGAATAACTTCAGCTGCAATTTTTGGCAGGCCGAGAGGCCGGCATTATAAATTTGGCAAGCCATCAGCTTCGGTTCCGGTGGCTGGTATAAACGATCGTCCGCCCACCATGTCTGCGCGGGCGTCCCGCAGTGTCGTGAACCGCAGACCAACACGATGACGTCGAGCCTTTATTGACCCAGGGTCAAGCGTTGACCGTAGCCGGGCGATGCCGTTGGTCATTTCAGGAGTGAATGATGGAAAAGGAACAATCGGCTACCAAGATAACTGCTCCCAAGCCGCAAGACTTTCTGCGAGCGAGACGTCCGGAGCAGTTCTCGGACTCTTTAAAGCTACAGGAGTCGACTATCGATCGCTCCATGCTGGAGTATCACTTCGAGACCCTGAACAACCGAAGCCAAGAGCTTGAGTTCGAGATATTCGTACGCAAGCTGTGTGAGCGAGAAATCTGTCCCAACTTGGTTGCCCAGACCGGCCCTACTGCGGGTGGAGACGGTAAAACCGATACCGAAACGTACCCTGTAGCCAGCCAAATCGCCTTTTTCTGGGGATTAAACGAGGCTCCGGAGTCTGAGCGATGGGCATTCGGTGTTAGTACCCAGAAAGACTGGAAGACAAAATGCACGAAGGATGTCGAGAGCATCATGTCCACCGGGCGTGGGTACTCACGCATCTTTTGTGTCTCCAGTCGATTCATCAAGAACAGCCTGAGGGCGCAGCTTCAGGATGACCTTTCGGAAAAGCATGGCGTCACGGTCACAATCCTTGATCGAACCTGGCTGCTTGATAAAACACTGCAGCCCAAGAATCAGCAGCTTGCCATCGACTACCTAGGTCTTACAGGCAGCATTGAGAGCAAAATTCAGATCGGCCCATTCGACGCTGACAAGCAGATCCAGCTAGCAGACATTGAGCGTCAGATCGAACAGATTGAAGATCCAGGCCGTTTGACGCTCTCCCAGGTCGACCTCTATATCAAGCGTGCCATCATCTACAAAGAGCTGGAGCGGGATGCTGTCTCTGTTGAGCACCAGTTCAATCTCGCTGTGCGGACAGCGAAAAAGTTTGGCACCCCGAGGCAGCATTTCGAGTCCCTTTATCAGCTGACATGGGCCGCGTATTGGTGGTTGGAAAATGCCGAGCTCTTCGAGGACACCTTTGAGAAAGCGCTTGGCGTGGCACAAGAGACCGACAACGTTGAGGTCTGGGAGAACGTCGTAACGTTGTTCAATCTGGTTGTCACCACTCATCGAGACGGCAAGTGCACCCTCGATGTGGCCTGCATCGAAGCCACCATTCGAGAGAAATTGAACTCGATAGCCGGCGACGCGGATATGATCAGCGGCGCATTGCAAGCCAAGACATCACTGGCGCTCCTGGATCTTTTGGCTGCTAAAAGCGAGGAGCAGGTCAACAACACCTTCAGGTCTTTGGGCACCATCGCTGATAGTGCTCATAAGCTGATTGGCTACCCTATGGCTCGTCTCGTCAACTTGCTCGAAGAACTCGACGTGGCCTTTGGAGATCTCAAGGCCTACGAAGATCTCATGGATAAGCTCATTGATGATGCGGGTGAACGGGAAAATAGCCGGATAAAGGCAGATAAGTACCTGAGACGAGGAGCGCTGAGCAGCGATAAAAAGGATTACTACAGGGCAATCAAGTGCTTTGGGTTATCTCTGTATGGGTTGTATAGCAGCGAAAGCAAGACGGAAATGTTCGCTGCCCTTTATATGTTGTCCCATGCATACGAGAAGCAGGGCCTACTCTGGGCTGCCAGAGGTTCTGCGCTGATGGCAGCTTACCTCGTCACCTCTGAGGCACTGAAGGAGCAGCGGAGCAGTGCTAAGCAAGCTGCTATTTACCAGCAACTCATGTGGATTGAAGGTCAGCTTGGTCGCTTGGGTCAGTCATTAACTTGGTACCACCTGGCTCAACTAATCTCTCAAACACTAGATGAAGAGCTGTGGACAGAAAGTCAGAAAATGAGTTATGAGGCTCTCATTGGTAAGCTCTTTTTCAACGCCAATTTCTCAGATATTGAAAGACTAGCTTGGCTGCCGGATAAACTAAATCAGTTAGGTTTATGGCTCAGTGCCGATGCGCTATTGATTTGCTTAGGTCATGAAGATAAAGCAGGGCCCGAAGGTGAGCCTATTGATCTTCAATTTATAAATATGTGGCGCGGCATTGATATGGGCGCCCCGGTGGCCCCGCTCGACCTTTATATAGACCGCTGGACGACCATAAGCTCCTACATCCTGGGTTGTAAGGTCTCCGTATCCTTCCCCGTGAAGTCCCCTTGCATGGAGCTAGCGCAGCAATTACTGGCTGTGCTGGAAAGCTTCTGCGCCCCGATGATGGCAGACCATCTAGCGTCTACATTGCCCGCCGTAAATATTGATATCTCGCTGGAAGATGAGGACGAATTCATACTGCAGCATAGTTTCGATACTGCTGCACAGGTAACTTCTGCTGAAATACTCTGCTCGCCGTTCAGTATCGCCAATTTGACCGATGAGCAACGAGATACAATCAAGGATTTCTACAGTGAATTCTGCCTCCGTTTTGTCACCATCATCTGCCCTCAGATTGGCTGGACGAGATTGGAAGAAATGCTTCGAGGCGATAAAGCCTTGGAGCGAGCCGTCGTCTTCAATTGTAATATTGGATTGGACAACTATTTCATGGGGCGTGACGCTGTCCCGGGAATTGCGTCTCATCAGGACGCGTCCTTAGAATTGTACCAGCCGACTCGTCGCGTGACTTGGTTTGAGCATCATAACATTGAACCCATGGACTGGCGACCTAAAGCTGACGTTTCCGAGGAGCGACCAAAACATCCGTTCCAATTTACAACCCTTAAACATAGAGACTTGAAGATTTCATCTCTCATTCAGGTCAGTCTGTGGGATCAAGCTGGATGGAGGGGAGTTGGTTTTCAAGGGGGGGGAGGCCAGATTCCTGCTGTTGTATTCCTTTTTGAAAACCCGGTGGTTGGGGAAAAGATTTTTTCAAATATCGCTAAAACTATCGGTGATAAAGATCCTGGCCAAAAGTTGCGTATCGCACTCATGCGCGGAATTAGCAAGCAGAACCCTGCGCACTATCGAGTGGTGGTTACGAGTAATCTTGAGCAGAATGATGACGGCTCTCCGAGTATTCATTCGGCCTCGTCCAGAATCCTTACGGTTACGCCGGATTCCTCTGAGAATCTTGATAGGTTCCTGAGCGATTATGAAAACTACAAAAGGTGCTATGTCGTCACGGTGGACGCAAAGGGGAGACCCACACATCATTTATCAACTTCAGGGCTTGTGGTTATAAATGCTTGGGAAATTGATGATAACCACCTAGAGATTACAGCGCTTCAACCTGATGATGATGTGTTAATCCCGGAGGGGGTAGACAACCCTCCGATCAGCCGTGCTTTGGCTAGGATTCGTTCATTGGAAGGCCGGAAGCCATAGACACCAGAGGTTCCTTGCTCCAGGCGTCTCATGCGTGATGCCTGAGCTATCTCATGTACACCTGCTTGGTGCGAGTCATGTTTATTCGGTAGCTGTCAGCGAACAGGCCGTTTGTCTCCAGTACGACTTCGCTCTTTTTCGTGCTGCGGATGTCGTAACGCTGTGACTGGGCCAAGAGGAGACCATGCTCCAACTCGGTTTCTTCAGTGCTCGGTGGACGCGAGGTATCACGTATCTTGAGGGTCATGCCAGCCAGCAATCTGGCGGCTACACGCATTCTTACGCTCAGCAGTTTGATGACCAGCTCATCGTCGGAGGCTTGCCACTCTCCATTGCCATCGAAGTTATAGATCGTGGTGTAGGGAGAGAGCGGGACAGGCAAAAAGGTAGTGCTCTTAAGGAGGCCATTGATTCGGTATGTCCTGTTACGAAAGAACTCTGTAGTGCCCTCAAAGCCAACAACGCCATTGCGTTGACGGTATTGGTATTCTTCATACCACAAGCCCAGCAGTTTTGGGTTCAGACCATCGGATGTGCTCGGCTGAACCATGTAGGGTGCCAGCGGCCCTAGTATGGTTGACACGTCTCTGAGATGCGGAATCAGGAAAACGATTCCCGCCACGATACTTGCCCACCAGCCGACACGGAACTTACTCAATTTCATACCGCTTTACTCACGATGCAGAAACTCCTTGCTCGCCCGGTGAGGAGCGTCACACGTCCAGTTTGCGGTGCCACAGGATCGTGCACTGTCTGTTTAGAAATCCCCATTTTTTCGGCGATCTGCTTCTGGTTAAGGCCTTCCGCCTTGAGCTGATGTACCTTTCTCAAGGATGTGACGTCTTCCACGGACATCGCGCTGTACTGCATCGCAGGTTGGTTGGTCTTCGCTGCGTGCATTTGCTTGGCAATGCCGATGTCGGTGGTCAACCGCTGATGGTTCGAAGGGTGCCCGATTGCTCGGGTGCCCTTGATCGTCTGGTGCGCAGCGGGAGAGGAGCTTAGATCGGGACAACGATTCGACTGCGGGCCACGCAGACGTTTTCTTTGACGGCAAAACACTCTACGTAGTGATCCCCCTGGAAGCTTGATCGCTCGGTGATCTGATGCGGCCCGCTGTCCATCCGAATGTCTCCACGAATCATGTTTCGCTCAATTGCTTGAGGGCCTACGTTCTTTACCTTCCAATAAATCTTATAGGGCGGCGGCACGTCAATTTCGGCTACCCAGAATGTTAGCTCGCGCTCCTTCGGAATTTTGTAGCGGATGACCCTCGACATCAGATTGCGCAGTTGATCCCCTTCGTTTTTGACGCTGCAGTCGATGCGCAGGTTGTACTGGATATCCAGGCTGAATTTCTGGCCAATGAACTGCTCCATGTTCTTGACCCGGCCTTCGTTGATGGCTTGCTGTTTCTCTTCTTCCACGTACTCAGGAAAATGCTCACCAAAGACAGTGCTCCAACGTTCGTGGGCAACGTCAGCATCGTCCAGAGCCTCTTGCAGTCGACGCAGAGCTTTCTTGGCTTTTGGATGAAAGTGCCCCGACTTTGTGACGATCGAACCGCTCCCCGGCGCTCGCCACAGTTCTTTGTCTTCATTGATATCCACCAGATACGCAAAGAAGTCCCGTGACATCTCACCGTACATGGAGTACGACTCATCGTCGTAGTCTGCCGTGCCTTTGAGGAACTGGTAGCACAGGGTGTCGATTAGCATCCCTTTCAGCGGGACGCCGTGGTCATTCTTCCAGGCGCGAACCATTTTGCAGAGGCGCTTGAGGTTGTGGTTCTTGTCTTGGTTAAGGCTGTTGATCTCATCGATCTCTGCGACCGGATTGCAGGTTTTCCAACTGCCGCCATCGTTGGCATCTGGATAGGTGTAGCTGCCATCATCGTGCTCGAACACTGGTAAGACTTCGACGATGTAGTCTGTGAAGTCGACCGACACCACCTGCTGCTGAGCGCGGACGGTATGGTTGGGAAACCGGTCTTTGAGGGCCAGGCGGATCTCGCCAAGCAGCGAGGACTGCTTATTATTCACGTACTTTTGAAACCGGTCATACACTGACCACGGCAGAACAAACGCCATGTCCAAGTCGCTGATGCCATGGACTGCCGTATGGCGCCCGTACGACCCGACCTGGCGACAGTGCAGGCTAGCAGAGTCGCTGTCGTAATATTTCCCGTTAAGCTTCTCCGTGATCTGGCGATAGCTCTTGGAGATCGCATCAGCGTTCCTGACCGCCAGATTCTTTCGAAATAGTTCAAACAGCTCTTTACTCATTGGTGCAAATCCTTTGCAGGGCATTCACTATTTCAGGGTGGGAGCCGAGATACGAAACCGCGCCCATGGCAGCCAAAACCGCGAGAATAGAGACATAGAAAGAGAACGGGACTTTGTCCCTCCACAGGGAAAACTTCCTGGAATCGGTGATCCAGTCGATCTGCTGTTCCCAGAAGAATTTCTTGTGGGCGAGCCACCCAGAAAACAGGATGTGCTTGTTCAGGCACGCACTCCGGAACGCCTCGGTAATGAGGTCATACTCCAGCTGGTGAGCAGGCGTGAACCCAGTGGCTGCTTTGCATTGGGCATGTAGCACCTTCAACCGATCAAACAGAGCGGTCAGCGCGCTACCCGCCTGGTAATACTGTCCCTTCGTCTCTGAGTAGAGCGTGATGTAAAGGCTGCAGATGCCAATCACTGTAATGAGGGCTGATATGTTTTTGGCGGCCAAAACATCGATGTAGAGGGAGAGGACACCTATGATGAGTGAGACCATACCGATCCACCCAGGCGCTTTTTCAACGATGTCGAAAGTCGAAAAGTGAAGCTTGGCGGCATACCCAACGTCGTATGCCTTTTCCGCAATCATTCGCAGCGCTACCTGCTGATCCATGTGAACCTCTGAGCTCAATCCTTGTGGCTGCTCAACTGCAGTGCCAATGAGCCGCGAGGTCACGTGGTCGTCTGACAAGCCGGCATCTACCTCTGGGCCGCAGCATGTCCCGGTTACTGCGGTAGAAGGCTTGTGGACGTTACCATAAGCCGAATCGGCCAGCGATGGCTAAGCGCTAGTAAGGCATTCAGGTGCCCGAAACCGGGCCCCCTTACTCTCAAGCCATCAGGCGATTCCCACGATAGGTGTCGTCGCTGTGCGCGTGGGTGCCCACGCAGAAGGCCAGTGAGATCGACCAGTACTGCCGCATCAGTGAATTCCCCTCCATCGCCAGGCGGGAGAACAGCGAGAGCACGTCAAGAGCGAGGGATGCAGTAAAAGCAGTGAGTTGAGTAGCGCTGCGGTGACTGTTCTGGGAAATTTTCCTTGAACTCATTCATTCCCAGTCCACTACCAAATCGGAGAGTCTGATGACAACGCACTCCCTTGTCGTTGCCAAATACCCGGCCCTGCAGTCCAAACGAACCCTGGCCCTGTTTTGGGTGCTGATCGCGACCCTCGCGGTTGCAGCCACATTCTCGGGGCCTCAGCCTTTCCTGCCTGAAGGCTTCGGCGCCGGCGAACGCTACTTAAGCGACCACATGCAGTTGCTCGCGGTGGTGTTCCTGGGGCTCTCGCGTTTGGCTGCCTTGTCAAAGCGGCCTCAGAAGCAACTGATCAAACGACTGAAGCGTGAGCATGGCCTCAAAGTGAAGCCTACGTGGAAGGCAGGCATCGCGGCTGGGAGATATCTGAATGGCGCGGCCTTGCTGATCCTCGCCTACTACCACACACAAGCCCTGGAGGCTCTTGTCTGGCTGGTACAGATGACGCTGCCTGTTTGACCTCTGAGTCTATCGGGAAAAGCTTCCTGTCGGGTATGGCAGGAAGCTCGGACGGCTCAGCCAGATGAATCAGGCCTGACGGCCACAAGTGCCGTCAGCTGGCCTTGCTGCGAAACTCTCTGCGCCTCCTTCGAGCGGCACAGCTGGACGGATCTGGACGGCAAGTCGTATCGCTCACCTTGTCGGTTGGCGCACTCGACATAACCTACGTGAACACAATAGGAGCCGAGCCTTTGCCTGCATTGTCGTCTTCTTTGATTTTTGATGTCAGAAGTAGGATTCTGTCATTTGCTATCAAAAGCTTGGACAGCAGTAGGTCGCGTTCTTCTCGAAGGGAGTCCAGTTGGAGCATTGCATCCGCTAGCTGGGATTCAAAATGTGGATCCTTCTCCTCCGCAATCACCACCTTTGTGGACGTGCCCGTCGTTGTGGAGGCCTCCATTACAATCCAAGCCTGGATGTCTGCGACAAGCTTAGGATATCGAGACTTCCTCAAAGCAGAAGGGTCTCTCCCGGCCTCCCTAGCAACGTTATTCTGAGAGACCGGGCTGCCGGGTGGAAGGATCAGGGTGTTTCCATACTTAAGCCTCTCGAAGGACGCACTGAAACCAAGCTCCGCCTTACCCATTATCATCACCCCGGAGAGTTTTGAGGGCTGCATCTATAGCCTTAATTTGGAACTCCATGGAAATATAATCCAAATCACCTGACTTGAAATCAACGAGGCGAGAAGTTAGGTCATCTTTAAGAGCGACTAATACAGCAACTTTACGTTTATCCCCCAGACCCTCTGCGCAGGTACCGCAATCGCCTACAAAAGTAATTCCACCTGATGAACAATAGCCTTTTTTCAAACATATACCGAAGAATGTTTCTCGGATCGAAAAAGACCTTGTGTCGGCAGTCTCGCCCAGGTCTTTGATGTCGGTCAAATCTACGAATTCGATGAGCTTCGCTTTATGCTCCTGACCATAGACAGAAACAAAATGGTTTTCTTTAAGGCCCACAGCAGTTCTTGATAAACTTGCAACAATTTCAGCCATTAAGCCCTTACGCATTTCAGCGCTAAGATTGCTCTGAAAATTTGATATATAATAGCGAGTCATCGATGTATCCCGGTGTTTCGCTTGATACTGAGTTGATGACCTGCTTACCCCAGATTCAGTGGCGTCTATCAGTAGCGTACGTCTCAGCTGATGAAGAGCAAAAGGCCAAATATTACCAACGGCAAATTCTTGTATGTCCAATGACGGGGTATACTTTTTGGCCAACAGGAAGTCTTCTTCAGTAATAGTAAGCACTCTTGTATCAAAAAGGTTAGGGCATACCCCCTGCCAGCCATTGTAGGAAAAATCCTTACAGAGTTCGACGCTCTTATCTAATGCTTCACCCCTAGCACGGCCCCAAGGCTCATAAGCACGTAGGAGCAGAAGAGGGTTGAGCATATCGGCGCCTACGACATTGCCCCGATTAAAAATTTTTGCGCACCTCAATCTCATTGCTGAAACGGCACCCAGCGCCTTTACGACCTCGCCACTATATTCATCAGTTACCCAAAGAGCATTGGGGTCATTGATTGTCTTTGATGTGCCGCCACAAAGAAAGTAAGCCTTACCTAGAACTTCATCATCATCTGAAATAAAGCAATTTGCTCTCAACTTAGAAAGCTCGCCTCTTCGCATGCCGGAATAGTTAGCAAGATAGAGCAAGCCCACATAAGAAACAGCGGTCAAATATGATGAAAAAATTCTCGCCCCATCTTGAGAGATAATCGTATCAAGATCTCTCCCAAAAGGTACCATCCACTTTCTCAATAACGGAGACAATCTATAGAAAGTAGAATAATGGTGAAAGGTTAAATACCTATGACCATCTTTACCCAATGGTTTGATATTATGCGTGTCGCTGGTGACGCGCCCCTTAACCCGCTTTCGCTTATAATCAGACCCTTCGTAAAGATCGATCAAACGGTTTTGGAGCCTATCTAGCCGCTCTGATGACGAGATGAAATCATCCATAAACTCCTTAAGCCGATCTTTCTGGTACTCCCAAATCCGCCATGGAATACATGGCGTTTGTTGAAACTCTACTGGCTCAAGCATTCGCTGCACCAAGGTGCTCTCCCACGGTGCCAAAAAATAAAAGCCTAAGCGACTACGCCCAACATACAAAACGGCAATGAGCTGAAGCATCACGCTAGCGCGACGGTGGAGCCCAAACACCTTGTAGGCCTGATCCTCATTCATTGGGGCTTCAAGCACATCCACATTATGCGAAGTCATTATGACGAAAAGGGCACGAAACTGCTTGTAGTAGTAGCTGTAAGTCTCAATCGAGATCGAGTGCCCACGGTTAATCCACAAGTACGCCATTACCATCTTAAATGCTTTCCATCCCGAAGCAGAAATTTCCCCCTTCGCTGAATTTGAAACCCTATAGAAATAGAAGTTTTTAATTGTTCCAGACACACTTGAAAAATCCCATCGATCTTGACTATAGATGACAAGCACCTGATCCTGTCCCGTGGACTCATCCTTTTTCACCAAAATAGGATAGTCATTATCTAGCGGAAACTTGAGCCCTGTCCCCATGCCTTGCAAGACTTCCAGGCTCTCTAGACCTTCCGAGCTTTCTGGGCTTTCTGGGCTTTCTGGGCTTTCTGGGCTTTCTGGGCTTTCAAGACTATCGAACAACTCAGGATCTAACGCACTCATAAACTGGCCACGTCTAACAAATGAATAAAGCCGCTCCACCGAGGGTGGTAATTTCCCATCTGCGTCTGCTGCGCAGCTTTTGCTAACCATCCCGCACATTTCTTTCCAGCGGTCTCAAACGCGCCAATGATTTGGTCAAGGCGACTTATTGCAGATTCCAACCCAGAAACATCCGCATTACTGCGCAGAGAAACCAACTTTTCACGCTCGCGTAAAACCTTATAAGAAACAATAGACCATATATAAGAATATGTTTTTATGCCTTTGTAACTAATACAGAAAATGCAAAGATTCGGATTGACGCAATTTGGTTCCTCAAAACCCGCTGGTAATTCTTTTACAGGAATAGGCTGGCCAGTACATTCTCCCACGAGTGCAGCACGCTTAGCCTTCGCACTACTTCTATAGTAGTTCGACCACTCAGTGGTCGCTGTCTGGTGATTTGGGCGCTCATAATATCTACCGAAAGTTTCCAAATCATGCTGGCCTATCTCAGCGGCGAGGGCGGGGTCACCTGCTTTTCGGGCTAACCAGTTCTGCCGGGTTTTCCGGAGCTCTCCCGCTATAACAAACGGACGCTCCAGCTTCTTCAACAAACGAATTAGTGAACGAGGGTTAGGATTGTCGCTAACAGTTCTTCCGGCCTGTGGCAACTTACCGAATAACAGGTTGGTATGTTCGCTGATGCCCAGCGCTTTTCTGAACGCAAGAAAATCCAAGAAATAAGGCTTATACTCACCGTAAGCCGTGAATATAACTTCGCCTTGTTTTCGGCCTTTGTATGTGCGCGCTTCAAAACTGGCACCAACTGTGTAGAACTTTAGCTCCTGAAATTTGAGCCCTGCAGCGTCCGACAAGTTCATGGACGTCTGACTTATAAATAACATCAATTCAGTTTCCACTCGGACATTATATAAGGCATACCGAACTCTTAAACTTACATTTGCAAGCTTATCAGCCAGTAATTGTTCATGCTGAGTTAGGCCACTGTACAGCATTATCTCCTGACCATTTGACATCTTAAGCTGCGCTGGCAGAGGTCGCTGAAATGCTTCGATTCCTAAGCAGTTACGAATATCCATCAAGTCATCGATAAAGCGCTTAGCATTGCCAAGGTTTTGCTTATCTATTTGGGGGAATGCATTTTTTTTGCTAGGGGCCGTTAGCCCAGCATTTAATACAAAAAATTCCCGGCCCAGGCCTGTAGCGTTTCCGAGCAACGTCGCCATGCCACTAGCTTTCCCGTAACAGCCGTCCTCTTTAGCATCACCGCTATTAACACTTTTATAGAGGCTTTTGACCCATCCACAATATAGGCTGCAAGCATTTGCCTTGGTTGGGTCGATACCTAGTCCGTCACTGTACATATAAAAAGCCCGTACACGAGACACACCGCCTTCCAAAGTTCTGGGACTACCCCCTGATGAAACAATCCCGTTCAATTCCGAATGAAGGGCGTAGACGAGCGGGATGCGTGCAGTCACCACGAGCCCAAGGACGTTACCCAGACGATATTCTTCAAATTTCTTTGTATGGCAGCCAGCGCCATTCACGTAAAGGCAAGACCTCAACGTCAGTGGGATTCGCTCCTCCCCATAAACCACACCGTCAAATTCAAGATCGTCTATCATTTACTGCGCTCGTTATATCTGCCCATCATTGCTGCAGTGTATTCATTGGCATATTTGGCTTTGATTTTTGAATTTTGCAGAAACCTAACGTATTTCATTGTGGTTTCGACGTCTTTATGGAGAAGACAGTCCCTTGCGAAGCTCAAGATATCTGACAGTGGTATGCTGGGTTCGCATTCCATCCCACACTGAACTATCGCCACACCGAAGGTTGCACGAGCTCGATGGAAGTGAAAATCATCGAAGTTCAAACCCATCTTCCTCGCCTTTTCTTTTGCCGCAAAAACAAGAGAGTTTATGGCGCTGCCTTCAGTATCCGAACGACGACCGTAGGAGTTTCCATTTTTTGTTATGAATAACAGCTCGCCACAATCCTCAGATGCTCTATTTTCTCTAGTGATTCGCCGTATGGATTTGCAATATTCTTTCAGCTCATCTAAAAGCGCTGTGCCAATCATGACGGCCCCCTGCACCCCGAACTTAGTTGCAACAGGCGCGCCATCCACATTGGGCCCCACCTGTAACCAAGACAGCTCCGCATCAAAAAAATCAGGAGTGCCCCAGTTGACAGTATTGACTTTTAAATTACAGATCGACTCAATCCGTAGACCAGATTCAAACGCAATTCTAAGCATTAGATATAGGTCATAACTTAGATGATCGCGCGCAAAACCAATCAGCTCATTTCTATAGTCTATCGAAACTGGCATCAGCCCGCCTTCAACTCGATCTGCCGAGGCTTTGCGATTAGGAATAGCCAAGTTCGAAAAACTTACACTTACGGCTAACTCCCGGCCATATTGGTCAGGAACCTTAACTACCTTAACTCCGGTTACCTCAAAAGCAACGGCGCTAATGATCTTGTTTATCTGAGCCCATCTAAACAAGCGCAGCACGACAGACATTTTTGCGGAGACAGTTGATGGTGCTAGCTCACCGCTCTCTCTGGCGTCGATCAGGTGCTTTCTGTACCTGTTTATTGTCCTATCTGCAGGAATCAAGGGAAGATAATTCCATGGGCGCCCTTCGCTCTCTACAAATCGCATAAAAGTTATCAGGGCATAGGCCAAAGACCTTATAGACTTAATTCGTATGCCCTGAGTAGGGATGCTTTGGGCAAGAGCACCTAGCCAAAGATTCGCCTCATCCCATAACCCGCCTGTCGACCACCGCAGGATCGGGAACCCTAGGACGACGTAATTCTTCTGCCGCTTGAGGTCATGCGCGAATGGAAGGGCGTAGGAGGCGACACCTGGAGCCACTGTGATGTGAAAAAGGGTGAGGGTAATGAACTCCACGTAAGCCACGCATTTCGAACCTTTAGCCATATATTGACAACGCCATACCCTTACCGTACTATTAAGTTATCCGGTCGATTCTGGAGGCATTTTCTCGACCAAAGAAACTTGTATTTTACGCCAGATTCACTCCTCGTCAATCTTGTAATTCCCTTGACTTCTATATCAAAATCAAGGGTTTGGCTTGAGAAAAGCCTGATATGCCGCTCCGCATTCCCATTACGCTCCCCCGCCTCGCCGCCTTTGTGCAGTAGCCATCCAGAATTCAGGCACGCGGCTTTCGCTAGGCAGCTCGTCGACCCTGACGATATTTGCCCTCCGCACCCCCAACCCATCTACAGAGCTTCTTAGATCTGCTTGCTGGGTCATCTCGATCCTCATCTCCAGCAAAAGCTGCCAGTTATCGCAGCGACAACACTTCAGTTTGGGTCACTGGAAATCCCTTGGGATCATCGAAACTTTATTGGTTAATTAAGGCTGGGCTGGAAGACGTCCATATGGACATTTGTACTCTAGATGTCCATACCCCGGTATTGACCTGTAAATCTGGCGCCGGCGGACCTGCCCAAGGATGGCGGGCGCTTCGATCTGGCGATTGCCTTGGGGATTTTGTCGGCCAGTGTGCAGGTGCCCTGCCTGACCCTGGACGAGGTGGAATGTCTGGGTGAATTGGCATTGTCCGGTGCCGTGCGACCAGTGCGTGGCGTGCTGCCGGCGGCACTGGCGGCGCGCAAGGCCGGGCGGGCGTTGGTGGTGCCTCGAGCGAATG
>Ga0209281_1000733_pt1 | contig 32098 bp, 33 predicted proteins | sample MedtruBG_FD_187514 | JGI IMG/M metagenome (GOLD analysis project Ga0209281, IMG submission 187514) | Root nodule microbial communities of legume samples collected from California, USA - Medicago truncatula BG (SPAdes) (version 2) | ecosystem: Host-associated > Plants > Roots > Nodule | place... | reverse complement strand
TCAGAAGCTTTCACGGCACCGGCGGCGGAGTAGCTCAGTAGGTTAGAGCAGAGGAATCATAATCCTTGTGTCGGGGGTTCGAATCCCTCCTCCGCTACCAATCCTTCCCGGTCCATTCTGGACACATTGGTTACGGTTTATTCCTGAGACATTGGCCGGTGCGATCCTGCATATTGTCGCTGGGCGCGAGCAAGGTTCACCAAAACGGCTTGCCGGATCTGCGAGGGAGTGCCGCCCTCCCGTCCACTCGATGAGCTTTCTTATTTTTCGAGCGCGCTCTATCACTCATAGGGCCTCGCTCTCGCTCTTGCGTGAAAGCTCTGAAGCCGCCACTCCTTTCCTTATTCGCCGTTTTGACCACGAGCCGCCACCAGAGGCCAGTGGAAGCGCCGAGTCTTGTGCACTGAATTCTAACGTCGTTAAATGAGTTACTGTCAAAGGTCATACTCGAAAGATCATTAGAGTAGATTTCTGCTGGTTACTTGATCAAGACGGTTTTGGCCGTCGGTCGCTCCTGCGCCGGATCCATTCTCCAAACTTTATGACGAGAACTGTCATCGGCGTTGTCTACCCTTATTTCTCGATCTGGAACTTAATTCTGCTGTAGTGGTTTTCCCTGGAGGAAAGAACCTAAAGGAGAACTCCAATGGCTGACAGAGGACCAACAGTAGTCAACACAGGGGGCAGCGGCGGTGGGTGGGCCGTTGCGGTAATCGTGATTCTGCTAGTTGTCGGAGCCTTGTTCCTGTTTGGCGGCGATCTCTTCGACGGCAGCGGCGGTGGTGGAAATACCGACGTCGACGTGAACGTGCCGAACGTTGAAGCGCCGCAGGCACCTTCAGGCGGACAGGAAACGCAGGCGCCTTCAGGCGGCGAGGGAACGTCGCCGGGCGGCGCTCAACAGTAGTCATCAACGTCGAGCCGTCCCTCGACGGCTTCCGGAACTGGCGAGCGCGCCTGGTGAGGCGTGGTTCATTTCTCCCGAAGCGCTCGCCCTGATGTCCTGCCGCTTGGTCCGTCCTCCCCGGCTCAAAGACGCGGAAGGGCGGAACTAATCCGCTCCCCTGCCGTTCAGATATGAGTTTAAGCAAACTCTCAAATGAGAGCATGGAGGAGAAGTCATGAACATCGGCAGGCTTTTCGCGGCCGGGTTGATTTTGGGCGGCGCGGCGGCTGCTGTACCTTCTGCTTCGTCAGCCCAGTCATTCGACCTGTATATTGGTCCGGACGGTCCGCAGCTGCGTGATCGCAGATATGACGATGACGATTACGATTATCGTCCGTCTCGCGGCTGCAGCGAGCGTCAGGCCATCCGTCGCGCCTATCGGCTTGGAATCCGCGACCCGGATATCCGGTCGGTCACGCGGCGCGAGGTCGCGGTCGACGGTGTCGGCCGGCGCGGCCGGCTTACGACCGTCTATTTTGCAAATCGGCCGGGATGTCCTCGCATAGGTTGAGCCTCGTCTGCTACAGCGCCGAGCGTCTTATCAGACGCGCAAAGGTCGCTGTGGCACTTTGATCTGCTGCATGTTTTTGTCCTTTAATCGGATACGATTAAAGGACACATGCAGTAGTATAGCCGAACGTTCGCCATCATAGGGCGCCGCGCGTTTCCGGACGCACGGCGCCATTTGGCATGCTGCTACAAACGGCAGCGCTCGGGCAAGACTATCTGTATGGACGAGGCGGGCGACGGAACTTCCCGGGGCCGGCCTTGTTAGAGCAATTCCAGGAAAAGTGCGCAGCGGTTTTCCGTCCGGAGTTGCGGCAGAAGGGTGAGCAATTCCAGGAAAAGTGCGCAGCGGTTTTCCGTCCGGAGTTGCGGCAGAAGGGTGAGCAATTCCAGGAAAGTGCGCAGCGGTTTTCCGTCCGGAATTGCGGCAACGAAAGGTTAGAGTATTGCCGGAGCGGAAATGCTCTGGATCACGATGTTTTAGGTCTGGTTGACCTAAAAACATGACCGTGATCGATTGCACGAAGTTGGAGCGGGATGCGGGCGGAAAACCGCACACACTTTTCCTCATCCCGCTCCGGGTCGGTCAGGAGGATCGCATGCCGGCGCCGAAAGAGATGGATTCCGCATTGACCAGTCTTCCCCTGAGAATCGGGGCCTATGTCCCCGACGATCTCCTGGAGGACTGGTTCGCCCCGGGAACGGGAATGAACCCGCCCTCGGAAAAGGCTTTGACCGAGGCAGCCGCATACGGCCGGCGGTTCGAGTGCGAATTCAAATATTATCCCGAGCGAAAGGAAGGGGTCTTCTGGAAATGGGTACCAGCCATCTGAACGAAGGCAATCTGGAGGCGAAGGCCATCAATGCCGTTATCGAAGAACTTCAGCGGCAGGCGGCAGAAAACCCTTCGAAGCTTCAGGTCCGCCAGGCGGGAGACAAGCTCGCGGTCCACGGAGAGATCGACGTCGATGCTGTGGTGATGGTGGTCGTAGGGTCGATGGCAGGCGGCCCTTGAGCCGCCTCCGCCTTCCTTCGGCCCTATGCCCTTGAGCCGGTCCGTTTCGGGTCTGCGCGAGCGCGTGCCATGCGCGCCCGCGAAGGGAGGGCCTCAGGAAGGATTGTCCTTGTCGCCCGTGGCGCTCGGCGGATTTTCGTCGATGGTATTGATGCCGTCGGCATTGACCTTGGTGTCCTCGATCCTGGTGGAATTGGTCGAGGAGAAGCGGTCGACATAGACGTAGAAAATCGCACTGGCGATTATGATGACGGCGGCGCCGATCAGCGCCAGTCGTTCCCAGGTTCTGCTCATGACATCACCTCCGGTCGCTCATGGTCGGAAACCGCAGCCGGCCGCAAAGGTTCCGGCCCGCGGGAGCCGCCGCCGGACTTGACGCGACGGCGGAACCATTTGTGCCCGTTCGACGTTAGAACCAACGCAGTTGGGAGGCGCAGGATGAGACACGCGGAAATCGGAAAGCTCGACAAATCCCAGGCCAGGCATGTCTGGGACGTGGCGGAGTATTGCAGGCGGACCGGCATCAACAAGGCCGCGGAACGCCGCCTGATCAGGGTTCTCGGGCGATTTGCATCCAGCCACGAGCTTCAGATGAACATCGTGCGTCCTCAGACGCGCATCCGCTGACATCTCCGCGTCTCCATCGCCATTGAATCATTCACTGTTTCGTCGAACAGTGAATGCAGCCGCAGGAGGCGCGCGTGTGGGCAACCCTGGCCGGTGCACTTCTTTTCATCAGCGGGCTTCTCTACATGGCATGGGAGGCGCTCGGACGGCGACGGCTGAGCGAGCCGCCGCAGCCCGCGGAACGCAATCCCAAGCAGACGCTTGAGCCGCGCGGGCAAGGCCTGCGCTTTCTGAGCCCGTTGCGCAACTGGCTGGGCGTCGCGCTCATGCTGGTCGGCGGAATTCTCCTGCTCTTCGGCATGCGCTGAAGCGGCGTGCCTTCATATTTCCGGCCGAACAAAAGACGGCTGACGGCGCGGCGCTCAGGCCGGGCCGATCTCTATCAGGAAAGCTTCCGAAGCGATGTCGGCCGAGAGCGTGAGCGTGCCCGGCTGGACGAGGACCGCCGCGTCGAGCCCGTGCAGGGTTGCGGAGACGCCTTCGGTCACGAGCGCAACGCTGCCGCGATGACAGAAGAGAACGAGATCGCGGGCGCTCGTCGTCACCGGTTGCGAGCCCTCGACATGAATCCTGCGCACGCGGTGTTTCAAAGCCTGGCGGCGCGTCATCACATTGAGATCGGTGACCGGGCCATCCACGAGCGTCGCGGACGTCGGCACGTCGGCGGGGAAGGTGAGGGGGGTATCCGAGGTGGTCAGCAGTTTCGGTTGCCGGCCCTCGATCGCAAGCGTCATCCCGCTGCCCTCCAGGATCGACAGGGTGCGGTCGATGCCGGGAAAGATCGAGAAGGCGCCATTGGTGGCGACGGTCGCCATGCTTATGCGCCAGTCGAAATCGGCAATGGTGGCACGGTCCGGAGAGACGGCGATTTCCACCGTCTCTCCGCCGCCGTTCTTCCACGGCATATGCCTGTACTCGCTCGAGCGCAGAATTCGCATCATCGTCAGCCGAGCCATCCCATCGACGTTCCGACCCAAATGATCGGCGCCGTCACCACTATGCTCAATACGACGCGAATATACCAGATCACCAGAAGATCGCGAAAGCTGAGCGGGATCGAGGTCGCCAGCATGCAAGGGACCGAGGCGGACAGGAACAGGACCTGACTGACCGATACCACCGCGGCCAGGAACTTCACCTCGGGCACGGCTTCCTTGAGCAGGATGGCGGGCAGGAACATCTCGGCGAGCCCTGAGGCGAGCGCCTTTGCCGCCTGCATCGGTTCGCCGAACTGCGCGAGCCAGGTGAAGGGGTAGAGCGTCAGGCCGAGAATGTCGAAGATCGGCGTGAACTTGGCGGCGAGAAGCCCGATGAGCCCGACGGCCATGATGCTCGGCAGGATCATCGCCGCCATGCGCAGTCCGTCGAGGAAGCTTTCGCGCAGCAGCGTCGGCAGGCCCTTGGCGATTGCTGCCTGTTCCAGGCCCGTCTCGACAGCGACGCTCAGGCGGCTGCGGCCCGGGGGCAGCGGCTGGTCCCGATCGCCCTCGTGCGCAAGCCGGGAAAGCGGCCAGATCCGGGCGGTGATCGCAGAAACGATGAATGTGACGACAAGCGTCGTCCAGAAGTAGAAATTCCAGATATCCATGAGCCCCAGCGTCTTCGCCACGATGATCATGAACGTAGCCGACACGGTGGAAAAGCCTGTCGCGATGATCGCCGCTTCGCGCACCGTGTACTTGCCTTCGCGGAACACGCGGTCGGTGATCAGGAGCGCAAGGGAGTAGCTGCCGACGAAGGAAGCGACGGCGTCGATGGCGGACCAGCCCGGCGTACGCCAGATCGGCCGCATCACGGGCTGGACGAGCACGCCGGTGAATTCGAGAAGGCCGTAGCCGATCAGGAAGGCGAGTGCCAAAGCGCCGATGGGTACGATCAGCCCGACCGACAGCACCAGCTTGTCGAAGAGGAAGGGCAGCATGTCGGGGGCGAAGAAGACCTCGGGCCCGATGCCGGCGAGATAAAGGCCGGCAAGGACCAGTCCGAGGACGCGCAGGACCGAAAACACGGCATCGGTCGTCGTCTTGCGCCAGGTGCCCTTCGCGATGGGGCCGAAGGCGCCGTAAGCCATCAGCAGCAATACGAAGCCGATCGCCACCGGCCGCGCATGGGTCGATATGGCGGTTGCCGCATGGTCGAGCAGGATCGTCGACTTGCCGTTGATTTCGACCGGCACGAAGAACAGGAATATGCCGATGAGGCTGAAAAGGATGAGCCGCAATGCGGCGCCGCCGCGCGAGCCCCCTGCCTCGGTGGTGATGTGCGTCATGTAGTCTCCTCCCTTCCTTGTTCAGAGCGGGTTACAGCTGCCCGTGTGCCGGCGCGGCTCGCATCAGCCGCCGCATCCGGTCAAAGTCTTCGTTCATCGGACGATCGTCGCGATAGGCGGGGATCGCCGAGCGTATGTGCCCGTAAAGGGCAGCGGTGCGTTGCGCCTTGCCCTGCGCTTGCGGCTGCAGCTCATAGGCCTGTGCGGCCGCAAGCAGTTCGATCGCCAGTATCCGCTCGAGATTGTCGACGATCGAGAGCGCTTTCCAGGCGGCTGGTGTCGCATGGGTGAGCATGTCTTCCTGAAGCGCGGAGGTGATGCCGCCGTCGAGACTTGCGGGTGCCGCGAGCCGCCGGTTTTCCGCTACAAGCGCGGCAGCCGTGTACTGCGCGATCATGAAACCCGAGGAAACGCCGCTATCTCCGGCGAGGAAGGCAGGGAGACCGCTCACCAGAGGGTTCACCAGCCGGTCGATGCGGCGCTCGGAAATTGCTGCGACTTCCGCCACTGCGACGGCGAGGCTGTCCATTGCAAGGCCAAGCGCGGCACCGACGGCATGGGCCTGCGAATGCACCTCGGGTGCCTCCGGCGAACCGGCAACGGCCGGGTTGTCGGTAACGCTTGCGAGTTCGCGGTCGACGATTTCGGCCACCTGGCCGAAAGCGTCGCGGGCGGCGCCATGCACCTGCGGTACGGCCCTGAGACTGAGCGGATCCTGGGTGCGGGTGCCGGCCGTACCTGCGAGCATCGGGCTATCCGCCAGCCAGTCGCGCAGACCCTCGCCGACCGCGCTCAGGCCAGGGGATTGCCGCAGTGCCAAGGGCAACTCGGCAAAGGCATTGGCTTGGCTGCCGAGGTTTTCGTAAGTCATCGCCGCGGCCGCATCCGCCCAGGCGAAGAGCCTTTCCGTGCGTGCGAGCGCCAGCGCCGCCAGACCGGTGGCGCATGGGGTCCCGTTGACGAGGCTCAGGCCTTCCTTCGCTTCGAGCCGCAAGGGCGCAAGCCCCAGACGGGCGAGGGCATCGGCGCCGCTCAGTCTTTCCGTCCCCTGCATGGCCGAGCCGTGACCGATCAGCACGAGGCCGATCGCGGCGGCATGGGTTAGATATCCGACCGAGCCCCGCGACGGAATGAGAGGGATGATGTCGGCATTGAGCAGCGCCAGGAGCATTTCGGCCGTCTCGACCCGCACGCCGGAATAGCCGTGGGTGAGGTTGGCTATCTGTGCTGCCATGACGGCCCGGGCTTCCACTCGACCGAGCGGATCTCCGACGCCGCAAGCGTGGCTCAGGATGATGTTGCGCGAGAGCGCCTGCTGGTTCTCACGGCTGATGATGACATCGCATAGCGCGCCAACGCCGGTGTTGATGCCATAACCGCGGATGCCGCGCTCCACCAATGCGTCGACGATCCGGCGGGCCTGGGCGATCCGCAGGCGCGCCGGTCCGGACAGGTCCAGAGAGGCGCCCTCGGCGATCGAAGCGATCTCGCGCCAGGTAAGCGGTCCATCGAGCGAAATCATCTCACCCATGGGTCTGCGGCCTTTCGTGCCGGCGCTGGACGAACCGGGCAACATAGTCGTTGGCAGGGTTATCGAGAATATCGTTCGGTGTGCCGACCTGAACGACCTGACCATCCCTCAGGATCGCGATCTCCGACCCGATGCGCAGGGCCTCGTCGAGATCATGGGTGATGAAGACGATGGTCTTTGCAAGATTCCGCTGGAGTTGCAGCAACTGGTCCTGCATGTCGCCGCGGATCAGTGGGTCAAGGGCACTGAACGCCTCGTCCATCAGGATCACATCCGTGTCGGCAGCGAGCGCTCGTGCAAGGCCGACGCGCTGCTTCATGCCGCCCGAGAGCTGATGAGGAAATTTCGCGTCGTAGCCGGAGAGGCCCACAGTATCGATCCATTTCATGCCGATTTCGCGGGCATCGTCCTTCGACACGCCGCGCACGCGCTGGCCGTAGACGACATTCTGGAGCACGGTCCGATGCGGCATCAGGGCAAAGCTCTGGAAGACCATGCTGACGCGCCGCATGCGGAAGGCGCGCAGCGCCTTCGCACCGAGGTCGAGGATATTGTCGCCGTCGAAGAGGACCTCGCCGCTCGTCGGTTCGATCAGCCGGTTGATGTGGCGCACCAGCGTCGACTTGCCCGACCCGGAAAGCCCCATGATCACGAAGATCTTTCCGGCGCCGATCTTCAGGCTGACATCGTTGAGGCCCACGGTGCAGCCGGACCTGGACAGGATGTCGGCTTTATCGAGCCCGTCCTCGACCATGGTTAGCGCCTTCTTCGCGTCATGCCCGAAGATCTTGTAGACGTTCCGGATCTCTATATCAGCCATTGCGGGCGTCCTCCGTCCGGGGCTTGCCGAAGCCTTGCGTGATGCGGTCGAGCACGACCGCGAGAATGACGATGCCGATGCCGGCCTCGAGGCCCTTGCCGACGTCGAGCGTCTGAATGCCGTTCAGCACCTGTTCGCCGAGGCCGCGTGCGCCGATCATCGAGGCGACGACGACCATCGACAGCGCCATCATGATCGTCTGGTTGAGGCCGGCCATGATCGTCGGCGTCGCAAGGGGCAGTTCGACGCCGAAGAGAATCTGTCCCGGGCTGCCGCCGAACGCCGTCGCAGCTTCGACGACTTCCGCATCGACCTGGCGGATGCCGAGATCGGTGAGCCGGATCAGCGGCGGGACGGCGTAGATAATGGTCGCGAGAATTGCCGGGACCTTGCCGAGCCCGAAGAGCATCAGCGCCGGGATGAGATAGACGAAGCTCGGCATGGTCTGCATGACATCGAGCACCGGCAGAGTGATGTTGCGGACGACGCGGCTCTTCGCGACGAGAATCCCCATGGGCACGCCGATCACCACCGAGACGATGGTCGCCATCAGCATCAGGGCGAGCGTCTGCATCGTCAGATCCCAGAGTCCGAGGACGCCGACGGTAACCAGCAACGCGCCTACGGCCAGCGTCAGCGACCAGCGCCGCGAACTCCGCCAGGCAAGCGCCATGAAGGCGAGAATGACGAGCCACCAGGGCAGGCCGCGCAGGATCCATTCGATGAACAGAACGGCCTTCAGGATGACGCCGCTGATCGCCTTGAAGACCCAGCCATAATTGGTGACGAGGGCCTGGATGAAGTCGTTCACCGGCGCGCGGATCGAGAGATTGAGAGAGTCCGGAAACATCGGATATCGTTCCTTGTTCAGGTGGGAGGCGGGAAGCCAAGACCCTCCTGGCCCGGGGAAGCAGCCTTTCGCCTACGATCGCAGCGCCCCGCCTGGTGGCGGGGCGCTGGCGATTGCCGGCCGGAAAGGGCCACCGTTACTTGAGACCGGCTTCGATCTTGCCGCGCGCCTCGTCCGAGACCCACTTGCTCCAGATGTCGCCTTTGGTTTTCAGGAATTCGGCGGCAGCCGCCGTGGCGTCGACCTTGTTGTCGGCCATATAGGCGAGGCTGGCGTTGACCTCATCGAGCGGGAATGTTGCCTTTTCCAGGATCTCGACGATTTCCGGAGCTTCGGAAGCGAAGGTGCTGTTCACGCCATAGGCCACGTCGACGGAGGGAAAGGCGCAGCCTTCGTCGCGTTTGCCGTTGGCGCTGCTCAGTTCTTTCCAGCAGGCTTCGTTATAGGCCGGCTCTTCGAGCTGGATCAGCTTGAATTTCCCCAGGATCGCGGTCGGCGACCAGTAATAGAAGAGGATCGGCTCGCCCTGGAGATAGGCAGAGGTAATCGCCGCGTCGAGCGCTGTCCCCGTTCCGGGGCGGAAGTTCACATAGGTCTCACCGAGCTTGTAGGCCTCGAGCTTGGCGGTGCTCACGCCCTCGCAGGTCCAGCCGGAGGGGCAGTTGAGGAAGCGGCCTTTGGATGGCTCTTCCGGATCGGCGAAAATCTCGGCGATCTTCGGATCGGTAAGCTGTGATACGCTTTTCAGATCCGGCGCCTTGGCTTCGATATTGCGAGCGGGATCGCCGTGGACGACGTAGTCCGGCACGAACCAGCCTTCGCTGGCGCCTACGAAGGTCTTGCCGACTGCAATCACCTTCTTTTCTTCCACCGCCTTGTTCCAGACGTCCGAACGGCCGAGCCATTCCTCGGCGAAAATCTGCACGTCGTTGTTGGCGGTTGCCTGTTCGAGAGTCACGGAATTGCCGGGGATCGAGTCGACCTGGCAGTCGTATCCCTTGGAAAGGATCGTTTTCATGACCTCGGTGATGAAGGCGCCGCTTTCCCAGTCGATGCCGGCGAAGGTCACGGTCTTGCCGTCGCCGCAATAGGAAGCATTGGCGCCGCTGGCGGAAGCCGCCAGCATCAGGCCGGCGGCAGCGAAGGTGAGTCTCATTGTGCTGATCGACATGCGCATTCCCCTTTTTTAAATTGCGATTCTTCGATTGCTATTTGAGCTTGTTCAGAACGCGCGCGAAGGCGCGGTCGATGTCTTCCTCCCGGTCATGCCGTCCATTGCGGATCTTCCATTCGCCCGCGATCATGACGTCGCGAACCGTATCCCCGCCGAGTGCGAAGAGCCAGCGGTCGAGGATCTGGTTGCCGCTTGCCGCGGCGATATAGGGATTGGAGCCGTCGAGAACGACGAGGTCGGCCATGGCGCCGACGCGGATGCCCGGCTCTTCCATTCCGGCCGCTTGTCCGGCCGCTTGGGCGCCGCCCGCAAGCGCCGCATCGAAGATTGACCTGCCGACGGAGGCGCCGGGCGCGGCGAGCCGGTTGCGCCTGCGGTCGCGCAGGCGCTGGCCGTATTCGAGGAGCCGAAGCTCTTCCGCGACGCTCGTCGCGACATGGCTGTCGGTCCCGACCCCGAAGCGGCCGCCTGCGGCAACAAAGTCGACCGCGGGAAAAATTCCGTCGCCGAGATTGGCCTCGGTCGCGGGGCAAAGGCCGGCGACCGCTCCCGAATGGGCGAGCCGTCTCGTCTCGTCGGGCGTCATGTGCGTCGCGTGGATCGCGCACCAGCGCTCGTCCACCGGCATGTTGTCGAGGAGCCATTCGACCGGGCGCCGGCCGCTCCAGGCCAGGCAATCTTCCACTTCGCGGGGTTGCTCGGCGACATGGATGTGGATGGGGCCGGTGAGGGGCGACGATTGCAGGATCTCGCGCATTTCCTCCGGCGTCGCCGCCCGCAGCGAATGGATGGCATAGCCAAGCCTCGCGCCTGTCGCATTGCAAGCGGGCGAGAGCCGCTCGAGCAGCGCGAGGAAGCGGTCCGGATCATGAAGGAAGGGGCGCTGCCCCGCGCTCGGCGCAGCTCCGCCGAAATTGGCATGGGCGTAGAAGACCGGCAGATGGGTGAGGCCGATGCCGGTCGTCTGCGCGGCCCTTAGTATCCGCAGCGACATTTCCGCCGGGTCCGCGTAAGGCGTGCCGTCGAGCTGATGATGAAGGTAGTGGAATTCGACGACACGCCCGAAGCCGCCCTTCAGCATTTCCACATAGAGCTTGGCGGCGATCGCCTCGAGATCGTCCGGGTCGACCAGACCGACGGTGCGATACATCTCCTCCCGCCAGGTCCAGAAGCTGTCGTCGCCTGTTCCGGCCACTTCCGCAAGGCCGGCCATCGCACGCTGGAAGGCGTGGGAATGCAGGTTGGCCATCGCCGGCACAATGGGTCCGGATAGATGCTCGTCGCCCGGCGCCTTCGATTGCCCTGCTTCCACCGCGAGAATGCGTCCCGCCGCGTCGACGGAGATCGCGACGTTCTCGGACCAACCGGTCGGCAGCAGCGCCTGTTCGGCAAACAGTCGATGGGCGGACGAAGCTGTCATGAGAGCCGTTCCTGTACGTGGTTGTATATGGAACTATAGATATTTTGTTGTGGCGCGCAAGTTGGAAATAAAGGAAAACAATCGCTGATTTGCCGGGCCGGCGGCGCCCGGCCGCAACGGAGCATCGCATGGCGGTATTGGGGCGCAAGAGCGACAGGGCGGTTTTCGACGACGGGCCGGTACCGCGCTATGAGGCGGTCAAGCAGTTCATCCGCAGCCGCATCGAAAGCGGCGAATGGCCGCCGCACCATCGCGTACCGTCCGAAAACGATATCGTCGCCGATCTCGGCGTCAGCCGGATGACCGCCAATCGCGCACTTCGCGAACTGGCGAGCGAGGGTGCGATCACGCGGGTCCAGGGAGTAGGGTCCTTCGTGGCTGCCCACAAGGGCAGTACGGCCCTTCTCGAGGTGCGCAATATCGCCGACGAGATTCGCGAGCGCGGACACAGGCATACCTCGCGGATCACGCTGCTTGAGGAGGAGCAGGCAAGCACCGAGGTCGCGGAGGCGCTCGGGCTTGCGGCGAAAGCGCGGGTCTTTCACTCGATCATCGTCCACGCGGAGGACGACGTTCCGATCCAGATCGAGGATCGTTTCGTCAATCCCGCAATCTGCCCCAATTACCTGGAACAGGATTTTACGAGCATGACCCCGAACGTCTATCTGACGTTGGTGGCGCCGATCACGCGGACGGAGCAGATCGTCGAAGCCGTTCTGCCGAAGCCGTGGGAATGCAAGCTCCTTTCGATCGGGCGCGGCGAACCGTGCCTGATGATCCGTCGACGGACCTGGTCGGAAGCTGCAAATGTAACGGTCGCGTGGCTCACCTATCCGGGCACGCGCTATCGTCTGGAAGGTGTTTCGCAGTAAGAACGACACCATCGCAGAGACGGGAAGGAAATGATGGAAGACGAATTGCTGAAGCGCCGCACGCAGCTTGCGAGGCCGGACGTGTCGATCGAAGAGGCGCAGGCAATCCTGGCCCAACATTACGGCCTTTCCGGCGATCTCACCGAACTCGGCAGCCAGCAGGACCGCAACTACCGCGTCGACACAAGCGAGGGGCCTTTTGTCCTGAAGATCGCGAGAGCCGAATATGCGCGGGTTGAGATCGAAGCCCAGAATGCCGCGTTGCGCCATGTCGCTACCAGGCCCGATGCTCCCAAAGTGCCCGAAGTGGTGTCCGCCCTGAGCGGCGAGGAAATCGTTACCGCAGCCGTTCGCGAGGAAACCTATCAGTTCCGCTTGCTCACCTATCTGGACGGCACGCCTCTGACGCGCCGCAGGCACCTGGCCGTGGAAACCGTGGCGGCACTCGGCGATGTTGCAGGCCGGTTGGCGGTCGCACTCAGGGATTTCGATCATCCGGGGCTCGAGCGGGAGTTGCAATGGGACCTCAGAAGGGCAGGGCCGGTGGCGCTTCACCTGCTTTCGGCCATGAGCGACGTCGATCTGCGCAAGCGCATTGCCGAGGCGATGGTCGGCGCCATGCGCAGGGTTCAGCCGCTGATGCCGGACCTGCGCCTGCAGGCGATCCATCAGGACGTCACCGACGACAATGTCGTGAGCCGCGCGGACAGGAGCGGGCGCCTCATCCCGGACGGCGTCATCGATTTCGGCGACGTGCTGAAAGGGTGGGTGGTCGCCGATCTTGCCGTTACCTGCGCATCGCTGCTGCATCATGCGGGCGGTGATCCCTTCCAGATCCTGCCGGCGGTGAAGGCGTTCCATGCCGTCTGCCCTTTGACGGATGCCGAATTGAAGGCGCTCTGGCCGCTGATCGTTGCGCGTGCCTGCGTTCTCGTGGCAAGCACGGCGCAGCAGCTCGAGGTCGATCCGGAAAATGCCTATGTCGAAGGCAATGCCGCGCATGAGCGGGAAATCTTCGACGTTGCCGTTTCCGTGCCTCTCGAGCTCATGGAACATGCGATCGGAGAGGCTGTGGAGCGGTCGCCGCAGCTTTCTCCGCCCGGGATGGGCCGCCGGCTGCTGCCCGAGCTCGACCCTTCGGAAATCGGCATCGTCGATCTCTCCGCGCTCGGCCCGCACCTTCCTGCCGACCGCTGGCATTACGAAGACACCGAAGCCCTGCTCCTGCAATCGGCGGCGCGTGCTGCCGGTGCCGCGGCCACGCGCTATGGCGAATACCGGCTGACGGAAACCAGGCTCCTGCAGGCGAGCGCCCCCCGGACATTCGCCCTGCACGTCGATTTATGCCTGCATGGGCAGACTGCCGTGCACGCGCCTTTTGCCGGCCGGCTCCACCAGCGCGGCGGCAAGCTGATCTTCTCGGGCGAAGGTCTCCATCTCCATCTTTACGGCGTCGAGGCAGCCGACCTCGCCGAAGAGGCGTTCGAGGCGGGCGCACGGATCGGCGTGGTCCCCGGCGATCCGTCGGCCCTGGGGTTCATGCGCGTTCAGCTTTGCACTACGCCGGAGTTGCACCCGCCCGCCTTCGCGGCATCGCATCAGGCGGGGGCATGGTGCCGGCTTTGCCCGTCGCCCTCGCCCATCCTGGGCTTCGATTGCGATGCGGCCTTGCCGGACGCGGCCGGGCTCCTCGAGCGCCGCCGCCGGCACTATGCCCGGCCGCAGAAGAACTATTACCGCACGCCGCCGCAGATCGAGCGCGGCTGGAAGGAGCATCTCTTCGACGTCGAGGGGCGCGCTTACCTCGATATGGTCAACAACGTCACCCTCGTCGGCCACGGGCATCCGCGCCTGTCGGCTGCGGTCGGGCGGCAATGGTCGCTGCTCAACACCAATTCGCGGTTCCACTATGCTGCCGTGACGGAGTTTTCGGAGCGCCTTGCGGCGCTTGCGCCGGAAGGGCTCGACACTGTCTTTCTCGTCAACAGCGGATCCGAGGCGAACGATCTCGCCATCCGGCTCGCCTGGGCCCATTCCGGAGCGCGCAACATGATCTCGCTGCTCGAGGCCTATCATGGCTGGACGGTCGCGAGCGACGCCGTTTCCACCTCGATCGCCGACAATCCGCAGGCGCTGACGACGCGCCCCGACTGGGTCCATCCCGTCGTCTCGCCGAACACCTATCGCGGCCCGTTCCGCGGGGAGGATTCGACGGTCGGCTATGTCGACGCCGTGTCTCGAAAGCTCGCGGACCTGGACGAGAAGGGCGGGAAGCTCGCCGGCTTCATCTCGGAACCGGTCTACGGCAATGCCGGCGGCATTCCGTTGCCTTCCGGCTATCTGGAAGCGGTCTACGCCATGGTCCGGGAGAGGAGCGGCGTCTGCATCGCCGATGAGGTGCAGGTCGGCTACGGGCGGCTCGGCCATCATTTCTGGGGTTTCGAGCAACAGGGCGTCGTGCCCGATATCATCACCGTCGCCAAGGGCATGGGCAACGGCCATCCGCTGGGCGCGGTCATCACCCGGCGCGAGATTGCCGATGCGCTGGAGAAGGAAGGCTATTTCTTCTCTTCCGCCGGCGGCAGCCCCGTGAGTTCCGTCGTCGGCTTGACCGTCCTCGACATTCTTCACGACGACGCCCTGCAGGAAAATGCCCGCGCGGTCGGCACCCATCTCAAGAGCCGGCTCGAGGCGCTCGGGGACCGGTTTCCGCTCGTCGGCGCCGTTCACGGCATGGGGCTTTACCTGGGCGTCGAATTCGTCCGCGACCGCGAAACGCTCGAACCGGCCACCGAGGAAACCGCGGCGATCTGCGACCGCCTTCTCGATCTCGGCATCGTCATGCAGCCGACCGGAGACCATCTGAACGTCCTGAAGATCAAGCCGCCGCTTTGCCTCGCCCGGGAGAGCGCCGATTTCTTCGCCGATATGCTGGGCCGGGTGCTCGAAGAGGGATAGTAGGAAAAAGGCGCCGCCGGGATTCCCGGCGGCGCGTGCTGCATGTTTTTGTCCTTCGATCGGCTGCGATCGAAGGAAACATGCGGTAGGTCAGCGGACCGGCGGCGCGTAGATCAGGCCGCCGTTGTTCCAGAGCTTGTTGAGACCGCGATCGATCCTGAGCGCGCTCTCCTTGCCCAGGTGGCGCTCGAAGATCTCGCCGTAATTGCCGACCGCGGCCACCGTCTGGTAGGCCCATTTCGGATCGAGCCCGAGCGCCTTGCCGGCTTCGTTGTCGATGCCGAGGAAGCGCTTTTGTGCGGCGGTTCCGCTTTCGAGGAGCGAAGCGGCATTTTCCCGGGTGATGCCCAGCTCCTCTGCCTCTATCATCGCGAAGAGCGTCCAGCGAACGACCTTGAACCATTGATCGTCGCCCTGGCGGACGGCAGGGCCGAGCGGCTCCTTGGAAATGACCTCCGGCAGGACGACGAAGCGGTCAGGGTCGTTGAGCGTCAGCCGCTGCGAATAGAGCGCGGAGGCATCGGTGGAATAGACGTCGCAGCGCCCGGAATTGAAGGCCTGGATCGTCTGGTCCGCCTTTTCGAAGGCGATCACCTGATACTCGATCTTGTTGGCGCTGAAATAGTCCGCCATGTTCTGTTCGGTTGTGGTGCCGGTCTCCGTGCAGACGGAGGCGCCCGAGAGCTCCTTGACGCTCTTCACGCCGATATCGCCGCGCACCATGAAGGCCTGGCCGTCATAATAGTTCACGCCGACGAAGCTCATGCCCAGATCCGTGTCGCGCGAAAGCGTCCAGGTGGTCTGGCGCGAAAGCAGGTCGACCTCGCCGGACTGCAGCGCGGTGAAGCGCTCCTTGGTCGAAAGCGGCACGTATTTCACCTTGTCCGGGCTTCCGAGCGTGGCGGCCGCGACCGCACGGCAGAAATCGATGTCGAAGCCGGACCACTCGCCCTTGTCGTCCGGGGCAGAGAAGCCGAGCACGCCCTGGCTCACGCCGCAACGCAGCTCGCCGCGTTGCTTGACGACGTCGAGGGTTGCGGCCTGCGCCGTGGTGCCGGCAAGAAACGCCGTCGCAAATAATGCCAAAATTCCGGTTTTCATCGTCCCGTTCTCCTCCGTTTTTTGAGACGCAACTATCGGGTTCCGGAACGCGTGCGTCCCGGAGTTGTCTGGTTTTTCGGTGGTGCTTCTACCTCGTGCTTATCCCGCTTGCGCCAGCACGGCCCCGAATGTTTCCTCGAGCACGGCAATCAGATGATCCGCATCCCGCTTCGAAAAGATCATCGGCGGTCGCATCTTCAGCACGTTGTCATGTGGGCCCTCCGTGCCCATCAGCACGCCGCGCTGGCGGGCTCCGTTCGCGACGGCCCGGGCGATCTCCGTCGCCGGCGCCCTGGTCCTGCGGTCGCTGACGAGCTCGATGCCGAGGAAAAGGCCGAGGCCGCGGACGTCGCCGATGACCTCGTAGCGCTCCTGCATGGTCCGGAAGGCGGTGAGAAGATGATTGCCGATATCGAGCGCATTGCGGCGCAGGTCCTCGCCTTCGATGACGTCGAGCACGGCGAGACCGACGGCGCAGGATACCGGGTTGCCGCCGAAGGTGTTGAAATACTCCATGCCATTGTCGAACGACGCCGCGATCTCTCGCGTGGTGACGACCGCGGCAAGCGGATGACCGTCGCCGATCGGCTTGCCCATGGTGACGATATCAGGGACGACGCCTTGCGTCTCGAAGGCCCACCAATGGCTGCCGACCCGGCCGAAGCCGACCTGCACCTCGTCGGCGATGCAGACGCCGCCGGCCTCCCGAACCATGCGGTAGACTTCCTTGAGGTAGCCGTCCGGCAGAAACACCTGGCCTGCGACGCTCGGAATGGATTCGGCGAGGAAGAAACCCGGCGCTTCGCCTCGGGCGCGCATCGCCGCGATCAGCTCGGCCACGTTTTCGGCGAAGCGCTTGCCGTGTTCCTCCAGCGGCCAGGCGGCCGGCGCGTGGTAACTGTCCGGAACGGCCGCCACGTGAACATGCGGCTTCTGGCCCTTTCCGCCCTTGCGGCGGAATTTGTATGCGCTGAGATCGATCAGCTCCTGCGTCGTGCCGTGATAGGCCCAGTCCAAGACGACGGCGTTTTCGCAGCCCGTATGGGCGCGCATCAGGCGCAGGGCGAGACTGTTGGCTTCGGAGCCGCTGTTGGCGAAGGCGGCGACGGCGAGTTCCTTCGGCATCGTGGCCGTCAGCCGCTCGGCATAGGCGACGATGTTGTCGTGCAGGTAGCGCGTGTTGGTGTTGAGCGTCCCTGCTTGCCGGGCCAATGCCTCCACCACGGCGGGATGGGCGTGACCGATGTGGCAGACATTGTTGAAGCAGTCGAGATAGGCGCGGCCGCGATCGTCGATCAGCCAGACGCCTTCGCCGCGCACGAACTTGATCGGTTTCTCGTAGGAGATCGACAGGTTCGGCAGCAGCAGCTCTTTCCGCCGCCTGATGATCTCCTCGTGGGGGCGGCCGCTCTGGTCGTAGAATTCCCGCGCAATGCCGGCAAATGTGCTCGCGTCGGGGAAGAGCTCCGCCCAGACGTCTAGATAGCGCTCCTCGCCGACGCCGAGGATATCCGTCGCTGCGAGACTTGTGTCGGTGGAGATCTGCAGATGCAGATGCGGCGCCCAGCCGCCGTTTTCTTCCGGTGCGCCCATTTCACCGACAAGCGCGCCGGCCTCCAGCCTGTCGCCGGCCTTCAGCCGACCGACGGCCTCATGGGCAAGATGCCCCCAGAGCGTCAGGAAAGGCGGGCAACCGTCGGGTTCATGGCGCAGCGCGATAAGGCAACCGTATCCGAGCGGATCCTTCTCGATCTCGACGCTCGCGACGGTGGCTGCAAGCGGCGTATGGACCTTGGTGCCGGCGGCCATGAAGAGGTCGAGGCCGAGATGGCGCGTGCGGCGGGTCTCTTCGATCAGGCGGGAGACGAACATCTCACCCGAATAGACGGTGCGGGCTTCACCCCAGGGGCCGATGCCGAGCTCGACGCCGGTGGTGCGGCAATGCTCTTCCCATACCGAACGCGCGTCATGCGGCCGTCCGTCCGCCGAACTGACGGTCATCGGATGCGTCGGATCGCCATAGGGGACGAGAGCGGCGGGATAGGTCGCCGCTGGACGATCGAGAAGCGGCAGGAGGCTTTTGCGATTTTCGCCGATCCAGGAGGCGACGGCGTGCGCTCCGGCGACTGTCTCGAAACCGCAGGCCTTTCTCAGGATCGCGGTGGCGAAACGCGGGTTCATCGCATCGAGCTTGCGCAGTAGCGCCCAGGCAGGTCTTTCGCTGATCGCGAGATAGGGATTGTCGGCGGTATGCGCCCGGCGTGATGCGGAGATTGTCACCGAGGTGACCAGCCGCATGGCAATCAGGTCGAAGAGGAGATCGACTTCCTCTTCGAGAAGGGGGTATTCGGCATGGTACCCATTGGCGATCGCAGCCGCAGCGCCGATCGGATCGGGGTGGTCGAGGCCGGCATAGGCGGCGGCGATCGCGACTTCGGCAATGACGGGTGCGTAGAGGGCGTCGCCGAAGTCGATGATACCGGAAATGCGGTCTCGGTCGTCCTCGTCGATGAGGACGTTCCAGTCGTTTGCGTCATTATGGATGACGGCGGAGCGCAGCATCGGGAGCCGCGGGGCGACCCGCTCGTCGAAGCGGTCGAGAAAGCGCTGGAGAAGAGCACGATCCTGGAGATCGGCCACATGTGCGAGCCGACCGGCAGAACGTCCGGCATTGCGTATGTCCCAGTCGAGGTCGCGCAGTGCGCCCGGATGCATGAAGCCCTTGAGCGAGGCATCGAAGCGGCCGAGCATCCGGCCGAGGGAGTGAAGCGCTCCGTCGCTGCGATCGGACTGCGCGAGCGGAGTTCCCGGAACCCAGGTGACCAGCCGCAATCGATGGACCATCCCGCGCCTCGTGGTCGCCGCGAGGTTCGCACCGGACAGTGTCGGCTGCAAATGCGGGACCGGCAGGTCCCCTGCATTTTCGCCGGCGTGCTTCAGCAGCGCTGTCTGGAAGTCGCTTTCGATTTCCGGCTCGGCGCCGTTGACGATCTTCAGAATGTAGCAGCGGCCCTCGCCGGTATTGACCTTGAAGTTCTGGTCCCGCTCGCTGTCCAGCGGCTGAAGTGACCCATCCACGCCGAAGTGCTGCTTAAGGAGGGCCTGCGCTTCCTCGGTCGTGAAATCCGGCGTCGTTTTCAGCATGTCGTTCATGGAGACCCCCGCTCTTGGTCCACGAGAGTTGCACGCCCGCCCGGCATGTGCATCCGGCATTTCGCCGGTTGCACCGGCACTTTGTTTATAATAACCGTCATCTTGCCGGCGCCGCTCGACAGCCGCCCGGCAGTCCCTCTGGCCGGCCGCAGGAGGCAGGAAATCGACGCGACAGACCGAACGATACTCAGCATATTGAGCCGCGAGGCGCGTATTCCCATGAAGTCGCTTGCCGGGCGTATCGGGTTGTCTCGCAGTGCGACGGCCGAGCGCGTCGCGCGGTTGGAGAAGGCCGGCGTCATTCGCGGCTATCGCGCCGACATCGGCCAGTTGGAGGAGGGGCAGATAGAGGCTTTCCTGCTGGTGACGCTGAAGCGGACGCCCTCGCTCGGCGTGCTCGACCGGCTGGCCGGGTTTTCCTCCGTCAGGCGCGTTTTCTCAGTCAGCGGCCAGCTCGATCTCGTGGTGGAAGTGAAGGTCGCGTCGATCAATGCGCTGAACGAACTGCGCAACGAAGTGGCGCAGCTCGACAATGTCGAGGATCTGACGACGTCGATCGTCCTGCGCCGTGATATCGAACGAAGCTGAGCGTCTACGCTCTTCCAGGCGGAAAACCGCGCGCATTTTCCTCATCCCGCTTAGTACCGACTGCGCGACCTGCTGCATGTGTCCTTTGATCGTAGCCGATCAAAGGACAAAAACATGCAGCAGATCAAAGTGCTACAGCGACCTTTGCGCGTCTGATAAGACTCGCGGCGCTGTAGGACACCTATCGGAAGACTGCAATCTCTCCTCACCCTCATCTCTGTGCTCGTCACAGAGATGAGAGCAGCGCCGCGTCTGCGGCGCGGGAGGAGTTCTTTCAGCCCAAGGACTTGGTCTGGCTGGATCCCTGTGACGAGCACAGGGATGAGGAAATCAAACAGGCCGCGGCGTGTATCCCGAATCTCAACAGGCCTTAACCCTCGCTCAGCATTTCAACCTCGCCGCTCGAACGGCCGATGAGGCTGCGGCGGACGCGGCCGACGTCGCGCCTCGGCGGCTCGCCGAAATGGCGGGCATATTCGCGGCTGAACTGGGACTGGCTCTCATAGCCGACCTTGTGGCCGGCATCGCCGGCATCGAGGCGCTCCTCGAGCATCAGCCGCCGTGCCTCCTGCAGGCGCAGCTGCTTCTGGTACTGCAGCGGGCTCATCGCCGTGATCGCCTTGAAATGGTGATGAAGCGAGGAAACGCTCATGCTTACGCGGCTTGCGAGGTCGTCGATGCGCAAGGGGCGGGAATAATGCTCCTTCAGCCAGGACACCGCGCGGCCGATCTGGTGCGGCTGGCTCTCCGTGGTCGCCATCTGGCGGAGCCTGGCGCCGTGCGGTCCGAGCAGCAGCCGATAAAGCAGTTCCTGCTCGACCAGCGGCAGCAGCACCGCAATGTCGTCCGGGCGGTCGAGGAGCCGCAGCAGCCGAAGCGCCGTGTCCTCAAGATCGGGAGTGAGCTTGCTGACCGTCATGCCGCGCGGCGAAGCCGGGTCTTTCGCAGCCTCCGGGCCGATGGCGTCGAGGAGCGCCGGAAGCCTCGTCGTATCGATCTGGAAGACCATGCTGAGATAGGGCTCCTCGGGCGAGGCGAGCGATATCTGAGAGAGAACCGGCAGGTCGATGGAGGTCAAAAGGTAGTCCGAGGCGCCGTAGACGAGGGTTTCCTCACCGAGCACGACACGTTTGGCTCCCTGGACGATGATCGCCAGGCTCGGCTTGTAGGCGGCGCAATTCGGCTTCGCGGAAACGGAATGCCGATGAACGCTCAGCCCCGGCATAATCGTCGGATGATCGCCGTCCTCTCCGGCGATCCGGGCAATGATGTCGATCATTTCCTGACGCGGGATGCGCTGTGATTCTGTCATATTCGGTGGACTTTCCAATACCTTAGATCCGTGCGGAGACAGGGGGCAGATAGGTTGTCGGCGCTGTCCCGCCACCTGGCTTCCACGATTCTCGCAGAATCGTGCAAAAGTTTTGCAGGATCGCACTAACGCAATGGCCTTGTGAGACAGCATAGTCCGCCCTGCCGCCTGCGGTCCATAGACCAATGGGCGCGCCACTCCCAGACATGAAGGACAGACCCATGGCCATTGCAAGAGGATATGCGGCGACGGACGCGTCGAAGCCGCTCGCACCCTTCACCTTCGAGCGTCGCGAACCGCGCGACGACGACGTGGTGATCGACATCAAATATTGCGGCGTCTGCCATTCCGACATCCACCAGGCGCGCGACGAATGGGGCAATTCGACCTTCCCCATGGTACCGGGCCACGAGATCGTCGGCATCGTCAGGGCAGTCGGCTCCCAGGTCACCAGGTTCAAGATCGGCGACCGGGTGGGTGTCGGCTGCTTCGTCGACTCCTGCACGACCTGCGCCAAGCGTGATCTCGACCTGGAGCAGTATCTGCCGGGCCTCGTGGTGACCTACAACGGCGTCGAGGCCGACGGAACCCCGACCCAAGGCGGCTATTCCGACCATATCGTCGTCAAGGAAGGCTATGTGCTCTCCATTCCGGAGAACCTTCCGCTCGATGCTGCCGCACCGCTGCTTTGCGCCGGCATCACGCTCTACTCGCCGCTGCGTCACTGGAAGGCCGGCCCCGGCAAGAAGGTGGCGATCGTCGGCTTGGGCGGTCTCGGCCATATGGGCGTGAAGCTCGCCCATGCGATGGGCGCGGAGGTCACGGTGCTCAGCCAGACACTTTCGAAGAAGGAGGACGGGCTTAAGCTCGGGGCGGATCACTACTACGCGACGAAGGATCCGGAGACATTCACGAAGCTCGCCGGCAGCTTCGACCTGATCATCTGCACGGTCGCCGCCGAGATCGACTGGAACGCCTATCTCAACCTCCTGAAGGTCGATGGCGATCTGGTGCTCGTCGGCATTCCGGAGAATCCGGTGCCGGTCCATGCCTTCTCGCTGGTGCCGGCACGGCGCAGCATTTCCGGCTCCATGATCGGTTCGATCAAGGAGACGCAGGAAATGCTCGATTTCTGCGGCGAGCACGGAATCGTTTCGGAGATCGAGACGATCCGCATGGAGCAGATCAACGAGGCCTATGAGCGGGTGGTGAGAAGCGACGTGCGCTATCGCTTCGTGATCGACATGGAATCGATCAAGGCTTGAGCTTGGGCGGGCCGCTGCCGCTACTCAAAGCAGCGGCAGCGGCCCGTCGTTCTTGATCTCTTCCATGACCGCATAGGTCCGGGTCTCCTTGACGCCCGGGAGTGTCCAGAGGACCTGACCGAGGAAATTGCGGTAGGCGGCCATGTCCTCGAAGCGGGTCTTGACGAGATAGTCGAAGCCGCCGGCTACCATGTGGCATTCGAGCACTGCGGGCGCCTGCTTTATGGCGGCCGCGAACTGGTCGAAGACCTCCGGCGTCGTCTTGTCGAGCATCACTTCGATGAACACCAACAGCCCGAAGCCGAGTTTGTGGGGGTCGAGACGCGCACCGAAGCCGGAGACGTAACCTTCCTTCAGAAGCCGCCTCAGGCGTTCGCTGGTCGCCGTCGGGGAAAGCCCGATCCGGTCCGCCAGCTCCAGATTGGTAATCCGCCCGTCCGCCTGCAGGATATTGAGGATTCTCCGGTCCGTCTTGTCGATCTGGTGCATGGCCGCCTCCGCTTTCGGTGCCTCAGGCGGCAAGCCGTGTTTCGGCGAGCTTCACCCAATAGGAAATTCCGTGCGGAATGGCTTCGTCGTTGAAGTCGTAAGCCGGGTGATGCAGTCCCGCCGTATCGCCATTGCCGATGAAGACGAAGGCGCCCGGCCGGGCCAGCAGCATGTAGGAAAAATCCTCGCCGCCCATCATCGGGTCGAGCGCTGCGTTGACGTTGCCTTCGCCGGCGATCGTGGCGGCGACGGCAAGCGCGTGACCGGCCTCGGCGGCGTGGTTTACCGTCACGGGATAGTTGCGGCCGTACCAGACGTCGACGGTGGCCCCGTAGGCGCCTGCGATGTTCTCGGCGATCTGGCGGATACGGGCTTCGCCGGTGTCGCGCACTTCCGGCGTCAGCGCGCGCACGGTGCCGGCGAGTACGGCCTGTTCGGGGATGACGTTGTGCGCGAAGCCGGCATTGAACTTGGTGACGGAGACGACGATGGAGGCAAGCGGATCGACGGTGCGCGAGGCGATCGTCTGCAGCGCGTTGACGATCTGGGCGCCGATGGCGATCGGGTCGATCGTCTTGTGCGGCTGAGCGGCGTGGCCGCCGCGGCCCTTGACGGTGATGTTGAACTCATCGGTTGAGGCCATGATCGGGCCGGCGCGGCTGCCGAAGTGGCCGACCGGCATCCCCGGCATGTTGTGCATGCCGTAGACCTCTTCGATTGCGAAGCGCTCCATCATGCCGTCCTTCACCATCTCGTTGCCGCCGCCGCCGCCTTCCTCTGCCGGCTGGAAGATCACCGCGACATTGCCGGCGAAGTTCCGCGTTTCGGAGAGGTACTTCGCGGCGCCGAGCAGCATGGCCGTATGGCCGTCATGGCCGCAGGCATGCATCTTGCCGGGGGCCGTCGAGGACCAGGCCCTGCCGCTTGCTTCGGTGATCGGCAGGGCGTCCATGTCGGCCCTGAGGCCGACGGTGCGGCCCGGGCCGCGATTGCCGCGGATGAGGCCGACGACCCCGGTCCGGCCGAGGCCGGTCACGATTTCGTCAACGCCGAATTCCCTCAGTTTTCTTTCGACGAAGGCTGCCGTATTTTCCACCGCGAACAGGAGCTCCGGGTTCTGGTGCAGATGGCGCCGCCATTCGGTCACTTCGTTCTTGAGCTCGGCGGCACGGTTTAGAATCGGCATTGTTCGTTCCTGTCGATCTGTTCGTTCACTTTGGTTCGGCACGTGAGGCCCGACGCTTCCGCATCCGGCTGGAGTCTCGCCGGCGGAGTGTCCGGGCGGTGGATTGGCGCGGCAGCCAGATGAATGGGCTTTGCCATCTCCTTGCCATATAGGCTAAATAGCGGGACGATACGAGGCAACTCCGGAATTTCGAGGTTTGGATTGTGGCAATAGCACGATTCCCGTTGGGCGACAGGTTGGGCAGGATGGGCATGCTCGCGGGGGCTTGCGCCGTCTTCTTGGCTGCGGCGCTGCCTGCATCGGCCAATCCGCGGCTGGTGATCGACGTCGATACGCTCAAGGTCTACGAGCATCAGGACATCTTCCAGAGATGGTATCCGGCGTCGCTGACCAAGCTCATGACGGCCTATACCACGTTCCGGGCCATTCAGGCGGGACAGCTGACGCTGCAAAGCCCGGTGGTCATGACGAAGAACGCCGCTTCGGAGCCGCCGAGCAAGATGTTCTACAAGCCCGGCCAGAAGATGACGCTCGACAGCGCGTTGAAGATGATGCTGATCAAGTCGGCGAACGACGTCGCCGTCGCGATCGCCGAGACGGTCGGCGGATCCGAACAGGCCTTCATCGAGAAGATGAACGCCGAGGCGCGCCGCATCGGCATGACCTCGTCGCATTTCATCAATCCCAACGGCCTGCCCGGTCAGGGGCAATATACGACCGCCCGGGACCTTGCGGTGCTCGCGGTCACGCTGAAGCGCGAATTCCCGCAATATGCTTCCTATTTCGCGCTGGAAGGCTTCACCACCGGCAAGAAGGACTATCCCAATTACAACATGCTGATCGGCCGCTTCGATGGCGCGGACGGCATGAAGACGGGGTTCATTTGCGCCTCGGGCTTCAACCAGGTCTCCTCGGCGAGCCGCGGCGGCCGCAGGGTGGTATCGGTCGTGCTCGGTGAAGACAGCCTTGCAGCGCGTGCCGACGAGTCGGCCAGGCTCCTGCAGATGGCTTTCACCACGGTGAGCACGGGCAAGCCCTCGCTTGCGGAGATCGTCCCTTATGGCGAAACCCGCGGGGTGGTTGCCGACATCAGCAAGGAAATCTGCTCGAAGCAGGCGGCGAAGGTGCGCAGCGAGGGGCGTGACGAGGCCGGCCGGCAGAAGCTGCTTTCACCCTATATCCACGAGATCGACCGCCCGCTGAAACTTGCCTTCGCCGGCCTCATACCCGGCAGCGACGACAAGACGGCCAAAGCCGGCAGCGATGCCACGGCACAGGGTGACGCGGTCGAGATCGCCAATGTGCCGATTCCGGTCCCGCGCCCGAGCTTCTGAACGGAGTCTTTTCATGAACGGTCCAATGCGGGTGGTGCCGGTCTCGATCCTCACCGGCTTTCTCGGCGCGGGCAAGACGACCCTTCTGAACCGGGTGCTCAAGGATCCGGCGCTTGCCGACACGGCAGTCATCATCAACGAATTCGGCGATGTCTCCATCGACCACCTCCTGGTCGAGGCGTCGAGTGACGGCGTCATCGAGCTTTCCGACGGCTGCCTGTGCTGCACCGTGCGCGGCGAACTCGTCGATACGCTGGCCGATCTCATGGACCGGATGCAGACCGGCCGCATCAAGCCGCTGAAGCGCGTCGTCATCGAAACCACCGGTCTTGCCGATCCGGCACCGGTGCTGCAATCCGTCCTCGGCAATCCCGTGATTGCCCAGAATTTCCGGCTGGACGGAGTCGTCACCGTCGTCGATGCGGTCAATGGCGAGCAGACGATCGCCAATCATGTGGAAGCCATGAAGCAGGTCGCGGTGGCCGACCGGCTGGTGATCAGCAAGAGCGGGCTCGCCAAAGATGATGGTGTCGGCAGGCTCGAGGCGCGGCTCAGGGATCTCAACCCGCGCGCGCCGATCATCGACGGCGACACGGAAGAGGCGGGCCGGGCCGATCTCTTCGCCTGCGGTCTTTACGACGCCACGACCAAGGTCGCCGATGTCGGCCGCTGGCTCCAGGACGAGGCCCATGCGGACGGCCACGGCCACGTTCATGACCACCACCACGAAGATGGTCACGGCCATGGGCACCATCACCATCATCACGACGTCAATCGTCATGGTTCGGACATTCGCTCATTCAGCATCGTGCATGATCGGCCGATCGAACCGATGGCGCTGGAGATGTTCATCGACCTCCTGCGCTCGGCCCATGGGGAAAAGCTCCTGCGCATGAAGGCTATCGTTTCCGTCGCCGACAATCCGGAGCGGCCGGTGGTGCTGCACGGCGTGCAGACGGTCTTTCACGCGCCGGAGCGGCTTGCCGCCTGGCCGGATCCGGCCGATCGCCGGACGCGAATGGTGCTGATCACCAAAGGCCTGGACGAAGCATTCGTGCGCGACCTCTTCGACGCATTCACCGGCAAGCCGCGCGTCGATCGACCGGACGCGCAGGCGCTCGCGGACAACCCCCTGGCGGTGCCGGGGATGAAGTTCTGAGGCCTCCGGCCGGGCTTTCTTCATCACCCCCTGCTCGCCGGGGGCTTGATTTTCAGGTCCCTCAGCGCTACGTATATCCCACTCGTATATGGCAAAAAGGAATGGACCTTGGCCAGTTCGACCGTATTCATCAGTAACCGTAGCCAGGCGGTGCGGCTGCCAAAGGCCGTCGCCTTTCCCGAGGGCGTGCATCAGGTCGATATCCTCAAGATCGGCCGCAGCCGCGTGATCGTCCCCCAGGGCAAAAGATGGGACGATCTGTTCCTCAGCGGGCCGCGCGTCAGCGAGGATTTCATGAGCGAGCGTGATCAGCCGGTGGCGGAAACACGCGAATCCTTCTGATGCTCACCTATATGCTCGATACCAATATCTGCATCTATGTGATGAAGACCTATCCGCCGGCCGTGCGCGAAAAGTTCAACGGACTGGCGGAGCAGCTTTGCATATCGAGCATCACGCTGGGAGAATTACACTATGGCGCCGAAAAATCGGCCTGGCGCGTTGAGAACCTTACGGCTATCGAACATTTCGTGGCACGGCTGGAGGTGCTGCCGTTCGCAGACAAGGCAGCGGCCCACTACGGGCAGGTTCGGGCTGAACTGGAGCGGACGGGAACGCCATGCGGCCCTCATGACATGCAGATCGGCGCGCATGCGCGCAGCGAAGGGCTGATTGTCGTGACCAACAATATACGCGAGTTCGTCCGCATGCCGGGTGTAAGGGTCGAGAACTGGCTGTGACCGATCCGAAGGCGCGGGAGTGCTTTAATTTGGTTAGCTACACCGCTTGCGGATAAGGAAACGATGTCCGCCTGCGATCGGCTCGGCCTGCTCCAGCCGATGCCCGTCCTCGTTGCAGAAATGCGGAATGTCGATCACGGCCAGCGGGTCGGTCGTTTCGATCTCGATGAGAGCGCCGGGCGTCAGGTTTTCCATTCGCTTGCGCGTCTTCAAAACGGGAAGGGGGCATTTCAGCCCCCTCAGATCGTAGCGTAGCCTCGCTTCCTCGGGCATCAATTGCCCCAGAGTTTCCAGAACGGGCGCTTCTTCGGCTGCTCGGCGGGTTGCTGTTCGGGTGCCGGCGCTTGCGCATTCCCGGCGGGAGCGGCGGCAACCTGAGCATTGTCCTGCGCCGGCGGTGCTGCCTGTTGCCCGCCGGCGGCGGCTTGCGGCTGGCCCGGTGCGGGCTGTTGAGCGGCCGGCTGGCCTGCGCCCTGCTGCGCGGGAGCCTCGGCGGCGGGTGCGGCCGGCGCGGCCGCGGGCTCGCTGCGAGAGAACAGACCCCAGAGCGACTTCCTCGCGGGCTCGGCTTGCACCGCTGCCTGCTCCACGGGGCGCTCGAGCGGGTTGGCCTGCGGCACCGGCAGGCCCTTGCCTTCGCGGGCCGCCTTTTCCAGCGCTTCCTTCTGGATCAAGGTTGCCTGCTTGGCTTCCTCGGCCTCTTTCTGTTCGGCAAGCTTCTTCTCGAGATCGCTTACCTTGAGCAGCTTGCCCGCATCGAGCGAGGTGCCGGTCGGCGCATAGGCAAGCTCGCGGCCCTTGCGCTGGTCGGCGACGACCGCCTTGCGTTCGGCCTCGGTCGGCTCATACCAGACCATGCCGTCGAATTTCTTCAATGCCTTCTCGTAGTCGCGCCGGTAGTCCTTGTCGTAGCTGGCCATCGCCATCTGCAGCGCCGGCGGCGTCGTCATGGCAGGGCACTGGCCGGCCGCATTGAACTGCCCCGCGGCCTGCTGATTGAAGACGTATTTCCTCTCGCAGACATTCACTGCCGGCGGGCGCTTGGTCACTTCGAACTGGTCGTAGCCGGCCTTCAGCATTTTCCAGAATTCGATGTTCGGATTGTCGCGGTGGCGCGCCATGTTTTCCGCCGTCATGCGGAAGGGAAAGGCCTGAAGCTGCACGCTTTCCTGGCCGCCCTTGAACGCGTCGCGGGCGAGCGCGAAAATCTCGATGATCTGCTCGTTCGTCATCGAATAGCAGCCGGCCGAAGAGCAGGCACCGTGGATCATCAGATGCGTGCCGGTGCGGCCGTTGGCCTTGTCGTAGGTGTTCGGATAGCCCGTGTTGATCGCCAGGTAGTAGCTCGAATTCGGGTTCATCTGGTTCGGATAGAGCGGATAGAATCCCTCCGGCGCCTGCCGGTCTCCCTCCTTCATCTTGGGCCCGAGTTTTCCCGACCAGGCGCAGATCTTGTAGCTCTTCAGAAGCTGGAACCGGTTCGCCGTGTTCGCCTTCCAGACTTCGAGCGTCCCTTCTTCCTTGAAGATGCGCAACAGGATCGGGGACGTCTTCTGCATCCCCAGCTCGCGCATCTTGCTGACCATCTTGCTGGAAAGCTGGTACTCGGTCTTGTTCTTGACGGACGACAGGTTGACCGAATCGAGCGTCTCGTTGGTGCAGCCCGCAAGAGCGGCTGCGACAGCGGCGGTGAGGACAAGGTTCCTGAAACGCATCGGCAAAAGCCCGTTCTAGCCACATTCTATCCGTGCACGCCGGTTCCACGAAGGACAGGCGTCAACGAATCAGTACGTCATTATTCTTCACGAAATCTTAACCGTGCAGGCGCCCCCTGCGAATGGCCATCTCTCATGACCTCATGAATATGGCCAAGATTTGGCCACAGTCCGATTTCCGGTTGCTGACGTCAGGGAATAATCGCAATGGTTCGGATTGGAACGGCTCGGGCCGGAGCCGTAATCAGAGGTTACGGCCGATATTCAGATATTTCTGCCGCCGGTCGGCCCGCAATTCGTCGCCATTGCGTGCGGAAAGCTCCTTGAGAGCGTCGCCGATCACGGTTTCCGTGCGGCTGATGACCGCGTCCGGGTCACGGTGGGCTCCACCGACAGGCTCCGGGATTATCCCGTCGATGACGCCGAGCGACTTCAGGTCTTCGGCGGTGATCTTCATGTTGCTGGCGGCCTCCTTGGCGCGCGTCGAGTCGCGCCAGAGGATCGAGGCCGCACCTTCCGGGGAGATCACGCTGTAGATCGCGTGCTCCAGCATGTAGACGCGGTTGCCGGTCGCGATCGCGATCGCGCCGCCCGAACCGCCTTCGCCGATCACCACGGTGACGATCGGCACCTTGACGTTGAGGCACATTTCGGTCGAGCGGGCGATCGCCTCGGCCTGGCCCCGCTCCTCGGCGTTGACGCCCGGATAGGCGCCTGCCGTGTCGACCAGCGTTATCAGCGGCAGGCCGAAACGGTCGGCCATCTCCATTATGCGCGTCGCCTTGCGATAGCCCTCGGGTCGGGGGCTGCCGAAATTGTGCTTGATGCGCGACTTGGTGTCGTTGCCCTTCTCCTGGCCGATGACGGCGACGGGCGTGCCGTGAAAGCGGGCAAGCCCCGCCTGGATCGCGTCGTCATTGGCGAAATTCCGGTCGCCGGCAAGCGGCGTGAACTCGGTGAAGAGGCGCGAGGCATAGTCCAGGAAATGCGGACGCGAGGGGTGGCGAGCGACCTGGGTCTTCTGCCAGGGGGACAATTTGGAATAGATCTCGACCATCGCATCGCGGACGCGCCCTTCCAATCGGGCGATCTCGTCTGATGTGTTAACGCTCTCGTCTTCGCTGGCGAGCTTCTTCAGTTCGAGAATCTTGCCTTCGAGATCAGAGATGGGTTTTTCGAAGTCGAGATAATTGTGCATCAGACGCGTTTCCGATCGTTTTTCGACAAGGGCCGCCCTGCCAAGCCATACCGTCAGGCGGACCTAATCCTGTTTTTTCGCCTGTTTGGCAAGGGGGTGATGGTTTTGAACGAGGTCGTGAAGCCGTTCTTCCAGCACATGCGTATAGATTTGTGTCGTGGAAATGTCTGAATGGCCGAGCAGTTCCTGTACGGCACGAAGGTCGGCGCCGTTGGCGAGCAGATGACTGGCGAAGGCGTGGCGCAGCACGTGCGGCGAAATCGCTGCCACCCGGATGCCTGCCCGTGCCGCAAGGCTCTTGAGGTCGCGGGCAAAGACCTGCCGCGGCAGATGGCCGGACTTGCCATTGGAGGGGAACAGCCAGGGGCTGTCCGCACTCTCTTCCTGCAGTGCTTCCCCATAGGCCCGCATGGCGCGGATCGCCGCCTGCGACAGCGGTACGAGCCTTTCCTTGTTACCCTTGCCGCGAATGATGAGAAAACGCCCGTTCTGTGCAAGCACGCTCGCCGGCAGCGACACGAGCTCGCTGACGCGCATGCCTGTCGCATAAAGGAGCTCGATCAGCGCGTGCATGCGCAATTTCGGCATCACGTCGTCGCTGCCGGATTTCGCCTCCGCTTCCGCCTGGCCGATCAGCCGGGTGACGTCTTCGATGCTGAGGGTCTTCGGAAGGGTGCGGGCTTTCTTCGGCGCGTCGAGGATGCCCGTCGGGTCGTCCGTGCGCAGCCCCTCCGCATAGAGGAACTTGTAAAATTGCCGGAGGGCCGAGAGCCGCCGCGCCTGCGACGACGCTTTGAAGCCCTGGCCTGCGAGATGGGAGAGATAGCTTCTGAGATCGTCGGCCGAGGCGTCGGTGAGCCCGGTGCCGCGCGAGCGCAGGAAGGAACGCGCGTCCTCGAGGTCGCGCTCGTAGGATTGCAGCGTGTTCGCCGCCGCTCCACGCTCGGCGCTCATCATTTCCAGGAAGGCTTCGACGTAGGCTGCGGACATATCCGTCATTTCGGCTTGTTGACCCGTTCGGAGGGAATGCGCACCGTCACGTCCCGCTCAACCGGGTCGACGAAAGTGACGAGCGCCACCATCGTGCCATAGACCATGCCGGCCGCGACGGCGCAGATGAACAGGAAGCGGAAGAGGGTGGGCATTCAAGTCTCCTCTGCATGGCGCCGGAAAACCGGACCTTTTCGCGGGCGGACCATGCAGCCGTTCGAAACGCTGTAGCGCGTCCAATATGAACGCTGCAGCGGTGCGTGAACTATATGAACGGCGCCGACCAAGAGTGCAAGAAGCCGGCCCCCGATCCTTGCAGCGCCGCGCGTCTAATCAGGCGCAAAGGCCGCCGGTCCGCACGTCCAAGCGAAGGCGCCGAAAATCATTGAATCGGACAGGTGGGAAGCGGTAGTATCAAGTAGTAGTAGAGGAATGTGCCATGCAAACGGAAAAGCTCAGTATCAGTCTGCCGGTCGACATGGCGCGCATGGTGCGCCGCCGGGTCGAGGACGGGGCTTACGCCTCAAACAGCGAAGTCATCCGTGAGGCATTGCGACTGTGGCAGCAGCGCGAACAGGAACGCGGGCATCGCCTTGATGCCATCCGCGCTAGCCTCGATGCCGCTGCCAACGATCCGGCACGCCATGGCAGCGCCGAGGTTTCGGCTCATTTTGACCGTCTTCTGACCGAGGCAGAGAAGACTGCCAAGTCGTGAGCCGCGAACTCGTCTTTACGCCGGCGGCGCTCGCCGATCTAGAGGAGACATTTTGGTTTGTCGCCGCCGATAATCCTCGTCGCGCCCGCAGCTACGTCGCAGAGATCGAACAAGCCTGCCGCAACCTCTGCGAGACGCCGTTGATGGGCCGTGGAAGACCGGAT